>Ga0214919_10002448_pt1 | contig 29278 bp, 26 predicted proteins | sample LL1503_MetaG_FD_177994 | JGI IMG/M metagenome (GOLD analysis project Ga0214919, IMG submission 177994) | Freshwater microbial communities from Lake Lanier, Atlanta, Georgia, United States - LL-1503 | ecosystem: Environmental > Aquatic > Freshwater > Lake | place: USA: Georgia | collected... | reverse complement strand
TTTATAGTACATTAAATAAATATTGGCACCAAATTCAAAATTCCCCTTTTTGGTAGTAAAGCCAGTTTCAATATCTGTAAGTACTTCCTGTTTAGGTTGCTCATTAGTAGCTGCTTCAAAATCATCTCTATTAGGTTCTTTATGTGCGATTGCTATACTGGTATAATAATTTGTATGCTTTGTTTTATAAAAAAATCCGCCCTTAGGATTCAAGAAATTAAAATTTCTTTTCACCATTAAATCGGCATTTCGATCAAAGCCATACATATTATGGGCAACATTTCTATATTGAAAATCTACAAAACTATTTAATGCATTAGTTAGCTGATGGTTCCATTTTAAATAAGTATTAATATCCTTTTTAATAGCATTGTTATAATAGTAATTAAAATTAGGTTGAATACCCAAATATTGCAGATAGGGGAGTCTTCCATAATGAAGTCCATCATAAGTATTCCAAGCACCCCCTAAAGTAAATTTATTCTTTCCTTCTTCATACACAAGTGAGGCTATCTGTCCATAAAAATTATTGTCCAACCATTTTCTTCTGACTAAATCAATGATAGCATAAGGGTTTATTCTAATAGCGTTTATAGAATTACTAGGAGGGTTTGTTATATAATCTGACAATAGAACACCGCCTTTATATTCTTCGTAATAGCCCTTGCCTCTAGTTAAAAATACAGCAGTATTCCAACTTAGTTTTGAGTTTATTGTTTTATTATAAAACAACTGATAATGTGTTTGCTGGTAATTATCGGTTTGATTCTTATAAGGGGCATCGGTTTTTTCCATACCTGCCGGATTATAAGTTCTTTGTGTTGCTAATAATTCCTCAGGTACACCATACCATGATTGATAAGTTTTCTCCCATCCAGAAAATACATTTAATCTTAAAGAAGACCTATTACCCCAATAAGTACTACTTAGATAAAACGATTTTAGTTTAGAACTAGCTCGGTCCATATAGCCATCGCTACTAATATTACTTACGCGGCCATCAATGGTAAAATGATTATTCAGTAAGCCTGTTCCTAGTTGCAAAGTATTTTTTAAAGTATTAAAGGAACCTGCACTGCTTTGTAGTGATAAGTATTTCTCAGGGTTATAATTATTGGTAGCTAAATTAATGCTGGCCCCAAAAGCACCTGACCCATTGGTTGAAGTACCCACACCTCTTTGTATTTGCACACTATTTAAACTGGAGCTAAAATCGGGTAGGTCTACAAAATAAGTAATCATACTTTCTGCATCATTATAAGGTATGCCATTTAAGGTTACATTAATCCTAGTGCCATCGCTACCTCGAATTCTTAGGCCAGTATAACCCACACCTGTTCCTGCATCTGAATTCATCACCACTGAAGGGGTGTTCTGCAAAACAAAGGGAAGGTCTTGTCCGTAGTTTAATTGTTGAATACTTGATTTGTTTAAATTACTTATTGCAAAGGGGCTGTTTTCACTAGCCCTCACCGACCTTACTTCCAAAGGAGGGAGGTTTCGGATGCTATCAGTTTGTAATTTTAGGCTATCTATTTTCTTTTGAATAGACAACGGCTTGGTTTGAGCCATACTGTTGGCTACCATTAATAAAAAGGCAAATGTTCCCAATAATTTAGTCATTACTAAAGTTTAAATGTTTCAAAAAATGATACTGGGAACAGGGAATAGCTATGAGAAGAGGCGCAGAAATTGCGATGACCTTCCCTTCGCAGGCATTACCCTGTTCAGGTTCAACGGGTTTTTCTCAGCCTTTTACAGCACCCCGAGGACAGCACAAAAATAGGCATGAAAATGATACAAAGCGCTGTAACTTTATACTAATATTTACGTTTTAAGTAATAAACAAGCTCAATTATGAAAAAAATACTTTTTGCCCTCTTGTTACTTGCTGGATTTGCAGTGAATGCACAGGAGAATAAATCTATTGTATATGACGAAAATGCCCAACTAAGAAAGGTACCTAGTTTTACAGCCATTAGTGTGTCAAGCGCCATCGATTTATATTTAACCCAGTCCAATAAAAATGATGTGGCAGTAAGTGCAAGTAATGATGAAATCAGAGATCATATTATTACAGAAGTGGTTGGTGGTACTTTAATTATAAGACTAGGAGATAAAGGTAATTGGATGAGCTGGAGAAAATGGGGTAATTATAAAACCAAGGCCTATGTAAGTATTAAAGATATAGATGCATTAACAGCCTCAGGTGCAAGTAATGTACATTTAGTAAATACGATTGAATCTCCTAAAATTAGAATAAAATTATCGGGGGCTTCTGACTTTAGAGGAAATCTAAAGGCAGGCGTATTAATGTATCAATTAACGGGCGCCTCTGATTACAAAGGAGAAGTAATAGCTAACAGTATTGATATTGATGGATCTGGCGCTTCAAATATTGAATTAACAGGTAGTGTAGATGATTTAGCTGTAGAAGTATCTGGAGCAAGTGATGCTAAATTATATAATTTAACAGCTAAGGGTGCTATTTTAAAAGCCTCTGGCGCAAGTCATGTGGGTGTAACTGTTACAGAAATTTTAAGAGCAAGTGCTAGTGGCGCTAGTGATATTAATTACAAAGGAAACCCGACTGTAAAAGAGTCTTCTAATTCAGGAGCTTCTAATATTAGACATAGAAATTAAAGGACAAAACATCATTTACTAATATAGCTACAAAAATATCAGTTACATTTATTAGTATAATTACTTCTCTTAAAATAATAAGTATAAAAAAGGAAACCTTATAAGTTTCCTTTTTTTAATTCACTTACAGCAAAGTCGGCAGCTCTTACAGTAAGTGCCATATAAGTTAATGATGGGTTTTGACAGGCAGAAGAAGCCATGGCAGAACCATCTGTTATAAATACATTTTTGGCTTCATGCATTTGATTCCATTTATTTAGTACCGATGTTTTAGGATCTTTACCCATGCGCGCCGTTCCCATTTCATGAATACAAAAACCAGGTGCAGGCATATTGTCATAAGTGCCTACATTTTTAATACCTGCGGTTTCTAACATTTCAGCCGCGCTGTTTCTCATATCAATGCGCATCTTTTTTTCATTTTCTTTAAACTCGCAATCAATATGTAAAGCAGGTAGTCCCCATTTATCTTTTTTATTTTTATCAAGCGTTACTTTATTTTCATAATAAGGTAAATGCTCACCCCATGAGCCCCAACCAATGCTCCATTTACCTGGCTCAGTTACACTTTCTTTCAATTCTACACCAATACCATTTTTTTCACCACTATTACGTGAAGCGCCACCTTGATAACCAAATCCTCTTAAATAACCTGCAGAAGAGCCTCCATCTAAGTTTCTAAATCTTGGAATATAAATACCATTAGGTCTTCGACCATAAGTATATACATCTTGAAATCCATCATAGTCTCCATAAGCACCCACTCCATAATGATGATCCATTAAATTATGTCCCACTTGTAAACTACTATTGCCAAAACCATTAGGGAATACTTCTGAAACAGAACTTAATAAAATATGTGCAGTACCCAAAGTAGAAGCGTTTAAGAAAACTATTTTTGCAAAATATTCTTCAGTTTTATTCGTGTTGGCATCTAATATGCGCACCCCTTTTGCACGACCCGTTTCTTTATCATATAAAATTTCAGTGGTAATAGCGTCGGGTCTTAAAGTTAAATTACCTGTTGCAGCCGCTGCAGGTAGGGTAGCAGCGTTGGAACTAAAATATCCACCAAAAGGACAACCTTGATGACATTTATTTCTAAATTGACAAGGGCCTCTAGTACCAATTTTGGCAGTATGGTTAGCAGATCTTCCAATAATCATGGGCCTGCCCATTTTTGTTTTAAGATTTTGAGCGACCATTTTTTCTACCACATTCATTTCCATCGGTGGTTGAAATTCTCCATCGGGTAAATTAAATACGCCATCTCTATTGCCACTAATGCCTGCAAATTTTTCAACATAACTATACCAAGGTGCAAGGTCATTGTATCTAATTGGCCAATCTGTACCATAACCATCTTTTGCATTGGCTTCAAAATCTAAATCGCTCCATCTATAAGATTGTCTGCCCCACATTAAAGAACGTCCTCCCACATGATTACCTCTGATCCAATCAAAAGGTTTAGCAGCCAAATATGGGTTTTCTATATCGTTGACGAAGAATTTTTTTGATACCTCGTCGTATGCGTAGCATTTACTTTGAATAGGTGAATTTTTTTTATCGTCTTGCGTAATCGAATTGCGATGTTCTAATTCCCAAGGTTCTTTTTCGGTGCCTTGATAGTCTTTTATATGTTCAACATTGCGTCCTCTTTCAAGCACTAAAGTTTTAAGTCCTTTTTCACATAGCTCTTTTGCGGCCCAGCCTCCTGAAATTCCAGAACCTACCACAATGGCGTCAAAATGATTTGCTGATGGCATAATAAATTGCTTTAATTGAATCGTTAAATAACAATTCAATTTACTTAAAAAAATTAGTTCATTCTGCGTTAATTCCATATCCACCCCAATAAACTTGGTTAGGAATTAATATTGGCGTAACTTTGCCGTCCAAACATCGCGAGGTAGAGCAGCGGTAGCTCGTCGGGCTCATAAGGTTGATTTAAAGTAAAAATAATTATTATAACTTATTGATATTAAACCACTTGAAAGATTATCAAGTGGTTTTTTTGTGTCTGTGCTAGAATTCTGTGCTAGATATTTAACCAAATATTTTAACACTTAAAGCAGCAGTTTCTACTGTACTTAATACTTGTGGGTCAAGGTAGTGATCGCGTAGGACTTTGATGCCCGAATGAGAAGTAATCCTTCCTGTATTCTCACCCATTGCCTGGTAAGTCCATGTAAGGTAAGTTTTGCGAAGGTGTTTGAGGGTAATGTCTTTGGTTATACCAGCACATTTTCTGTAATGGGTAAACGCATCACTAACCTTCTCCATTAAAGTTCCAAGTGTGAAGTAGTCAGCTTCCTCAATGATTTTACAATCGGTATCCTTCTTTTGATCCCAACCCATTTGGTAGAGTAAGTCCTCAAGATCACTATTGATTGGAACTAATTTAGCGCTTACATCAACCTCGTTGGTAATCCTCTCTACTTTTAGGTTCCTGATCATAAAGAACTTGGTGCCGTAATCACTTACGAATATATCGTTCCATTTCAAACTCAAAACCTCTTCTCTTCTTCCGCCGATGAATAGGAACAGCTTAAAGATATTCTTTAGACCCGACATATTCATCTTATCAAACCTTCCCGCTTTGGTAGTTTGGTAGAGTGGGGTGCAAGTGTCTATTGCGTCCAAAATACTATCAAATTCATTTTTGGTAATGATGTTAATTTGGGACTTTGGGACACTCATCTTGATACACTCTTTAAAGTAGTTTTTCATGACTATGTCTTCTATATCAATTAAAAAATTAAAGAAAGTAGTAAGGGTTTGAATGATTTTATTGATGGTCTTGGGTTTGTATCTGTTGGTAATTAGGCCATAGAAATAGGAAACATCTGCGCGTCCAATCATATTAGGTTTAATCCACTTTACCTTCCTATTCTTTTTGACGCTGTCGTGAAATTGGGTTAGGTAGTTAAGTACCTCTGTTTTGTGCTTGCTGCTCACCTTTTTCTTAAGGTGGTTGTATATGCTTTCCCCCTGTAAGTAGTCATCATATTTAAGGATTGCTTCGGCCAGGGTATAATCATTGCCAACTTCAACCAGAGGTTCTACTTTTTTGATGGCATTGTTTTTTACAGCTTTTTTAAAAGTCAGCGCTTCTGCGATGGCGTCATCATAATTTTTTGATTTGAGAATTTTACTGCTGTGTTTGAAAGTTATAGGGTCTATCAAGTTCATCCGGTAGGAGTGGTTCTCATAATTCTTACAGCCGCAATTATTTTTTCTACACTTCCTGCACCAGACTTTTAGTCCGTTGCGCTGATTCTTTGGTAATTTAAGTTTCATCACGAGTTTAATCGTTTTAATAGTTCTTCTTGTTTTTTGTTTTTGGGTTTAATTCTTGTGGTTGGCGCAGAAATTGAATGCTCGTTATCCATTTCAATAAGAAATAGCTCTAGCAGTTGGTTATTACCATCACAAAGGATTTTAAGTTTGTCCTTCCATAAGTTCGGGTACCTTTTTTTACAGTCAAGTACCAATGGTCTTAGATACTGCATTTGAACCTCTAATTGAAACACATAATGGTGCTTTTCTTTATGGATTTTTACATCATTATCGTTTAGCCAAGAAACAATTGCGTCTCGGTCTTTTTTTCTAATGATTTTACCAACTTCCATAATTGATATTCTTGTAAAGTCCTTCATTTTAATGACACCCCTAATCTCTATTTTTTTTGTGGGCTTTGAGTTTATTGTATTGTAAAATCTAACGCTAATATTTTGCAAATAAAAATCGCAAAGAAAAAAAGTTAACTAGCAAGTGTACGCTTGTTCCACGCGGAGCAATCGTTAGTCTAGTCCTCCGTGCCTCCCTCCCTCCCTTTATTATTAAGGGGGGGTATCCCCCCTTAATAAAGAAAATACCGACAGTCAAATTTGGTCGTCAATACCCTTCAAAAAATCCCTGCCGAAATTTTCCAGAAATTGAGAACCTCTGATGATATTAGATGTAAACACACCATTGATATTTTTCAGATACTTTTCCTCAGTACTGATAGGTTCAATTTTAGCCCATTCATTTTCGACATCTTGTATTTGGGGACTAGGATCAATTTGGGACGCTTTAGTCTTGCAGCCAGCAATTATACCTGTTATCTCACGGAGTCGTCTTAATACGAACCCATTTAGATTCCTGACATAATCTTTGGTAGTGAATAAGCCGTCGTGAATTGTTATTAGCGGAGCAGTAGGGTGTTGTTCATTAAACTCCCTACAAATGACATTTAGTAGCAGGTAGCTTTCAGCACGCTGAAGTAAATAAGAGAATCGCTTCTTGCCAATCAAACTGTGAATTTGATTTAGCCACTTTTCTACCCCTGGATATACTGTTTGGAACTTCTGAATCTGAAGGTTATTATTTCTGTGCCCTTTGTTCTCATCAAATAATACGTACATCATTGTACCCTTTAATTTCTCTCTGTCGTCCTTCTGCGCCAGTCTTTTAGGTATATTATTATAGGTGTAATACCTATTCAAGAGGTCTGTGTAAAAATCAAGGTAGAACGGTGCTTGAGTATAATTGGTAATACTATCTATATCTGGAGCTGTAAAAAAATTACACCACATAAATGAAGAAGAGTTACTTAGGTTAGAAATAAAGGAACTAGTATAACCAGTATTACTAGAATAATATTTTACACCTGTATTACTAGTATCAATACTACCATTCTCAATTAACTCCCTGTATAGTTCTGGGTAAATGGTTTTAAGATTAAATCCAACTGTACTCTCATTATAGAATTTAGCTTGCATGACGGATGATAAGATGTAGGGTTGAGATGAAGTAACATCCACGCACGTCAATGCTTTACCATTGAACAATAAGAATGGCCGCAGTAATCTTGGCAAGTTTGTAATTGATGAATTCAATCGATGATTTTTGGATGACACCTTATACCATGATTTACTTTCTTCTATTTGTTCAATATAGTAGATCCACCTACCAACTAAATTCTGAACTAGCTTGATCTGGTATGGGTTGTTGTTTTGTATCTGAATTAGTAACTGCTGGCTAAAATTGGATATGAACTCGTATACCTTTGGGTCAAATGACAGGGCGTTGGATTCGAATTGGTCTAAAAGGAATGTGTAATCTGGCGCCGCATCTGTAACAGAGGTGTCTTTATCTGCGTGTTTGACAATCAATTTTGATAATTTATTTGGTACGGTTTTGAACACAACTTCACCTGTATTGTATTTGGGGGTAATCCTATAACCTTGACAGTAGCCGCTGGAATTTCCGCCATTGGGATTATGCCATGAGTTATCGACTTCAATAATGGGGTCTGCTGGGTTCATTACTAAATCACGGATGACATAAAAATCCTTACTTCCGAGCGCCTTTTTTAGTTCAGCGGAACAAAGCTTGTGGTATCCGCCATTTTCGTCATTTAGGCGGTAGTTGTCGTTTGTGTCAGTGATAAGGGATAGGAAGTAGTAAATTTTGTGCTTCAGGTTTGTTGCTCTGGTTGGCGATGTATTTAACGCATCAACCAACCTTGCAACATTTATTGATGCTGGTACTTTAACTAACATTTATTCATTCTTAAATTGGGAATAGGCGATTAATTCTCAACCAATCATCAATGGAGGAACATAAAATATTTGTGGTATGATGTTCCAAATCAAGTTCTAATGTAATTCCAAAAGGAAATTCTTTTTCTTCAACCCACTTTCTAACAAGTGGCGATGCTGTAATGTAAAAAAATGCTGCATAATGAATATCTTTCATTGTAGCGATTCGTCCATTTGTAATAAATGGCATCCCATTAAAATAATACTTCAGAGCATTTAATGCATCATTTTTTTCTTCTTGAGTTGTAATTTGGCCATCTTCCATTCTACATGCGCCAAGTAGGTTTTCCCTACTAATTTCACGGATAAGAACTTTACTAAAATCGCTTTTTACTGTTACGATAAACTTAATCATATTTCTTTTTTTAATTTTAATTGTTTTATTTATTTCTGCCTGTGTAGTGGTTTCTGCCATATTGCTGAACAATAATTTTTGTTTGTTCAAAAATCATTGCATTCAAATATTTCATTCTATCCACTGTTTCTTGGTAAGAAGCAGAATGCCTTGATGGGGTCTTGGTTATCATAAAAGCAAATGCGTAGATGCTGTTGTTAATTTGATCACTAGCTTCTAAGGCTGCTGAATCGTCATTGTCTAAAATTGTCGCATGATGTAAATCGTAATTTAAATCAAAAAACGTATCAACGACTCTAGTCATTAGTTGATCAGCAGGTGTTTTTTCGGTACCGTTAATGTTTAAACGCCTACTTGTTTTTTTTCTTGGTTGAGCGCTCGAGCTCTTTCCTTTTTTTAATGCCATTCTGAATTAATTTAATTACAACCAACATTGATTGTAATTAAATCTTATCAAACTTCGCACCGCGTGCCAATAATTTAAAAATGCTTAAAATGACAGTTTTTAGAATATTCTAATTAGGATAATATTTTTGTGAATGAACATTTTTTAATATCTAAAATATTATTGGAATATTCTAAATTTAAATTGTGGAAAAATTGGCAGAATGTATTTTTTAACTGACAATTACGACGCGCCAATATGACGCTTATTTAACTTCCCTGCCAATAACACATTAATTTTTACACTTTTTTGTCGTAGCAGATGTTTATTAAATTTCCACTTCCCACAAATCAATTAAACGTAATAAAGTATTGATATTAATATTGGAAACGGGATTTTATTATTTTAAAACCTATTAAAATTTAGGTGAAAAAATATTTCAGATACGGTGCCTTTTATGAAGTAAACAGCTTCGCCTCAATATTTATACTAAAGTATAAAATGGCACAATCATTAACAAACGAGCATCAGAAGTCTAAGAAGCTTAAAATTCTTATAAATGAAAGTCAATTTCTAAGATTAGCAGGTCGTATTATAGTCGAAGAGAATTTAGGAACGATTAGAAAGACTTGTCTCATTAAAAATATCAAAGATGGGCAGAAAAAATAATCCAGAAATAGCAGAATTTATATTGACAAAAGGTTCATTAGCAAATTCAGTAGAATCAAATGCGGAGACCTATTCTTTTATGTTAGATACAATAGAAAAATTGATGACTACAAACAATGTTAGTAGTAGGAAAATTTGTATATCTGGTTATACAGAAGATATGGCAGCTTTACTGGCTTTTTTCTTTAAATTGTATCACTTCAATAAATCTAACTTGTATTCTGTTGGTGAAAATCTTGAATTCGAACCTGATTTAGTGCCAGTCAATATGCGCTAGCGATCATGCTGCAAATTTTTTGTCTAAAGTTATAAAGTTCAATGATTTGTGTTTTGCCAATTAATATTCCATTTTGAAGATTAGTAGAAAATCCCCCGCAATTTAGTTTGAGCATTTCAAAAGCTGTTAATTTTTAGAATAGATGCTATGTCCGTTAATTGTATTAACAGACATGTATCTAATTGATATTCAATACAACTCTATTTTTAGCGCATTTTTATGACCAAAAGTGAGGTAAAAAGCTGGTTTTGAGACATTGCAGCTCTACATTAGCCAAAACACATTTTATGACCACCACTACCGAAAAAACAAGTGATTATTTAACCACTGACGAATTGAAACGATTGAACAGGTATTTTCAAAAGGAACAGAACTATCAAATGGCACTACTAATAGAGTTCGGATTTCGAACACTGCTTCGTTATTCTGACATATCTCGCTTCACTTGGGGTGATGTACTAAACAAGGACGAACTCGTCTTAAATGAGAGAAAAACGGGTAAAAAACGGAGTATTAAAGTAGGGGCTGTATTAAAGGGATTACTGGTTGAATACTACGAATTGCTGCAGCAGCCAGAATTACAAAGTACCATCTTCAATTACACCTTGCGCCACACCAATAGATTGTTGCAGCTTGGGTCTAGATTTGTTGGTATACGCAAGAAGAGGGTCTCCACGCACTCACTACGCAAATCGGGTGCCAGGTTTCTGTACGATGAGAACAACCGCTCCGAGGACGTGTTCTTAAAAATATCCATGATACTGAACCACTCAAGCACGCAGGTATCAAGGCGCTATTTAGGAATTACAAAGGAGGAGATTTCAGATGTATATGCGGGGTTTGATTTTGTTCTTTAATTAAATTGTCAAATATTGTTAAATTTTAGATAAATACAATTACAATTAAATTGAACAGGATGTAATAAATGTCTCATTTTATCTTGTTTTATTATACCTTTGCATACGTCATGTATAATAAGATAATCATATTATTACTACTAGTAATTGGGGTAAATCTCTACTCCAACAATCTATATGCATGTAACAAGCCACACAAATCAACTAAGGCAACGTCTTTTTTAAACACGACCAAGGCTAAAGCTAAGTCTGATTGTTGCAAATCACATAATAAGGATTCGGGTCACGATTGTAATAAAAAATGTACTCATCACAACTGTGCTTGCACTTCTGTTTGTTCAAATAGTTATGTCTGCAAAAAAGAAGTTATTATAGAAACTACATTTTTTTGTACAACTCTAAAGAAGTACAATATGTATAAGCCTTCCTTCTACAATGAGGTACATATTTCAATTTGGCATCCCCCTAAAATAGTATAAGCTATATTACTCTTTAGTCAAGTTGTATAACTTGAAAATTTACATTTACTAAAAATTGAAAAAATGAAATCAATAAAACTATTGATGGCTACTGCCATTACATTATTTGCTACTATCGCAAATGGACAAACAAATACAGGTGTAAACAAGGTTTTAAATGCATATATCCAACTTAAAGACGCACTTGTGAAAAGTGATGGTACAAGTTCTTTTGGTGCTTCAAAAGCACTTTTAACTGCTATACAAGAAGTAAACATGAGTGAACTTAACGCAGATACCCATACTCAGTGGATGAAAGTTGTTAATGACTTAAAAGAAGATGCTGAACATATCAGTGAGACAAAAGAGATCACACATCAAAGAGACCACTTTATGAGTTTATCTAAAAACCTTTTTACTGTATTGAAGGTCTCTAAATCTGAAACACCCATCTACTATCAATTTTGTCCAATGGCGAATAAAGGTAAAGGGGCGAACTGGTTGAGTTTAGAAAACAAGATTAAGAATCCCTATTATGGCAATCAAATGTTGACCTGCGGTAAAGTAGTTGAGACCATACAATAATAAAAAAATGAAATTAAATAATATATCGATTTACCTTGTTGTAATTTCTTTGTTATGGGCATCAGTTAATCTATCTGCTCAAAAGGTCGTTAGGTATGATTTACATGTAAGAGACACTTTGGTGAATTTTACAGGTAAAACCAAAAGAGCTATTGCTGTGAATGGACAAATACCCATGCCAACAATGACTTTTACACAAGGTGATACAGCCGAAATTCACGTATATAACGAGTTGAAGGAATCTACTTCTTTACATTGGCATGGTCTTATTTTGCCAAATAAAGAGGATGGCGTTCCTTATTTAACACAAATGCCAATCGAACCGGGTACCACACATGTATATCGTTTTCCTATTGCACAAAATGGGACACACTGGTATCATAGTCATTCAGGTTTGCAAGAGCAAATTGGGATGTATGGTTCAATGATTTTAAATAAAAGACAGGATGACCCAACATTTAGAAAAGGCATTGATGATCTACCTACTATACCAGTGGTAATTAGTGAGTGGACGGATTACAACCCAAATAATATCCACCGAATGTTGCATAATGCAACTGATTGGTTCGCGATTAAAAAGGGAACTACCCAAAGTTATGCAGAAGCGATAAAAGAAGGTCACTTCACTACCAAAGTCAAAAATGAATTTAAGAGAATGTTGGCAATGGATGTGAGTGATGTGTATTATGACAAGTTCTTATTGAATGGAAGCCAAGAAAGTCAATTATCACAATTCAAAGCTGGAGATAAAGTAAGATTAAGAATATCTAACGGTGGAGCATCCACCTATTTTTGGTTAAACTATGGTGGTGGTAAGTTTCAAGTTGTTGCTAATGATGGAAATGATATTGAGCCAGTTGAAGTAGATAGGTTAATCATTGCCGTTTCTGAGACCTATGATATTGTTTTGTCTGTTCCTGAAAAGAATAAATCATTTGCGTTCCAAGCTACTTCAGAAGATAGAATTAATCGAGCATTAATGTATGTGGGCGAAGGTGAAAAACAAAGTATGGCACCTCTGCCAAGGTTAAAGTATTTTGAAGGGATGAAGATGATGAACTCTATGATGAAAATGAATGGTGATTTAGATGATATGGGAATGAATATGAGTTTAAATAAAATGGACATGAATGTTGTTATGTATCCAGAAATCACTGGCCCATCAAGTGCTCAACTAAAATCCAGTGAGAAAGACCAGTACAATAGCAATGCATTATCGGATATCGTGACATTAAATTATGCAATGTTGAAGTCTCCATACAATACTACTCTACCTAAAGACGCGCCAACAAAAGAAATAAAGTTTGAATTATCAGGCAATATGAATAGGTATGTATGGAGTATGGATAATAAAGTGGTGTCTGAATCTGACAAGATTTTAATTAAAAAGGGCGAGAACGTTCGTATAATTATCTACAACGGTTCTATGATGAGACACCCTATGCATTTACATGGCCATGACTTTAGAGTACTTAATGGACAAGGAGAAAATGCACCTTTAAAGAATATCATTGACATTATGCCCATGGAGACAGATACCCTTGAGTTTAATGCCAATATGGAAGGAGACTGGTTTTTTCATTGCCATATATTGTACCACATGATGAGTGGAATGGGAAGGATTTTTAGTTATGAAAATCAAGCACCTAATCCTTTAATACCAAATCCAAAATTAGCCCAAAGGAAGTTATTTGGAGAAGACAGGAAATTCCATGCTATGGCTGAAAATGACTTCGCAAGTAATGGTAATGATGGAATGGTAATGCTTCAAAACACTAGATGGAGTATTGGTTCTGAATGGAGATTAGGATACAACAACATACATGGTTATGAATCAGAAACTCATATTGGAAGGTATATAGGTAAAATGCAATGGTTAATGCCTTTTATTGGATTTGATTGGAGGTATAGAAAATTACATAACGGAGAATCCGAAAAAAACCTATTTGGACAAGTCAATACCAAAGATGAAAGAAGACAAATAAGTATTGGTGTTGCATATGTTTTACCAATGTTGATTACCTTTCAAACTGAAGTATATCAAGATGGAAATCTTAGACTGCAGCTTATGAGAGAAGACATCCCATTCTCTAAGAGATTAAGAGGTGAATTCATGGTCAATACTGATAAAGAGTTTATGGTTGGTGCACGATACATCTTCAATAAAAATATGGGATTAAGAACACACTACGATAGTGATATGGGATATGGTATAGGTTTATATTTAAATTATTAAAAATCAATTTTATGAAAAAATGTTTATTGTTACTTGTTATGATGGTTTCTTTTTCGTTGACTTATGCACAAGACACTACTAAGAAAAAATTAGTATACAATCCAAAGAATCCTACTTATGAAGTAGAAGCCACTTGCGGCACTTGTATGTTTAAAATGGAGGGAAAGGGCTGTCTTTTAGCAATTAAATTTAAAGGCAAGAATTACTTCGTGGATGGAACTGATTTAGACGACCATGGTGATGCCCATGATTCAGAGGGTTTCTGTAACGCAATCAAGAAAGCAAAAGTCCAAGGATCCGTTGTTAAGGATAGATTTTTGGTTACATACTTTGAGTTAATCAAGAAGTAAATTGTTTTAGGAAATTTAGATTTCTATTAACCATTTTCAAGTCTAACTTTCATTTCTTGAATGTTTCAAGCTCAAAGATTAAGATGGCGATAACATTCCACATATAAATGAATCTATTTTAATAATAAGGTTATACTTCTATAGTATAACCTTATTTTAATTAAAAATCTTAAATGAAAATAGTAAAAAGTATATTTTTAAGTCTATTGCCAGCATTCGGAGGGGTATTGATGGTGTTTGGCGAATTGGACGACTCTCCTGGACTTGGTGGAATTGGACTTATTCTTATTGGACTATCTGTATACTTGAATATGAGGTTCATTAAAACAGATAATAACAACTAAAATTAAACTCAAGTCATCTACCCTTTAATCTCTCAATTATTTGATACTAAATCATCGCATTATAGTTGCATCTTTCGTCTGTAAGTATAGCTTAATTTAACAGGATATTTTTATTAATACTCTGCGTGAGGAAAATACCCCCTGAAATCTGGCATTCGTAAATTAACCGTGTTAATTATTGCGCTAACTAATCCCTCAAAAACCCCACATTTCCCGTTTCTGCGCTAATTTCAATTTCTTCCCAATAAACTTGTTTAAGAACTAATATTGGCGTACCTTTGCCCTCCAAACATCGCGAGGTAGAGCAGCGGTAGCTCGTCGGGCTCATAACCCGAAGGTCGGAGGTTCGATCCCTTCCCTCGCAACATCATCCCGCTCCCGATTCCTATCGAGAGCGGATTTTTTTTGTAGTAACTTTGCAATTATAAAGGTCAAATCATAACAGTAGCATGAAAGCGGGTTTTGTAAACATATTCGGGAGGCCAAATGCCGGTAAAAGCACTTTACTGAACGCCATAATGGGCGAGAAAATGGCTATTGTATCTTCCAAAGTACAAACTACCCGTCACAGGATTAAGGCCTTTTTAAACAAGGAAAACGAGTACCAGATTATCTTCTCAGATACCCCTGGTATTATCGACCCTAAATACAAGCTGCACGAGAAAATGATGGGGGCGGTAAAGTCGGCCTTGGAAGATGCCGATGTGGCACTTTTGATGGTGGATATGAGAGATGATATCAAGGAACTGGATGAACTTTTTGCTTCCTTAAAGCTAAAAGTGCCCTGTGTGGTGGTATTGAACAAGTCGGATTTAGCGGTAGGAACGCAGGTAAAAGAGGCGGTTGCTTTCTTTAAAGACAAGCCATATTGCAGTAAAACTATTTCGGTTAGTGCATTGAATAAGAGTGATATAGATAGGTTATTAAAACTTGTTATTGAAATGATTCCCGAAGGAGTTCCTTTTTATAGTGAGGATGATTTAAGCGATTTGCCCACTAAGTTTTTCGTGAGTGAGCTTATTCGTGAAAAGATATACCAGTTGTTTGGGGAGGAGATTCCTTACCATACAGCCGTACTAGTGAACTCTTTTAAACAGCAGCCGTTATTGATTAAGATACAGGCCGATATTATTGTAAATAGAGAAACACAAAAGGCTATTATTATAGGTGAAAAAGGGAAGATGATTAAGGAGATTGGCATATTGGCGAGAAAGGATATTGAAGATTTCATTGGCTCCAAAGTGTACCTGGAACTGTTTGTAAAAGTGAAGCCTAAGTGGAGAGACAATGACAGTAAATTAAAAGAATTTGGGTATTAGTAATTTGTTTATCAATATTTATTTAAATTATTGATAATGAATAACTTGAAATAGTATAATTGAATATTAAATATAAATTATTATGAGCTATACAGTGGCTATTGTTGGAAGGCCAAACGTTGGTAAAAGCACTTTGTTTAATCGTTTCTTAGAGGAACGAAAAGCCATTGTGGATGATATTAGTGGTGTCACCAGAGACCGTCAATACGGTGTGACAGAATGGGCTGGTAAAACCTTTAATGTGATTGACACAGGTGGTTTTGTGCCTGATTCTCGTGATATGTTTGAAACTGAGATTCGTAAGCAGGTAAAAATTGCTATCGAAGAAGCTAATTCGATCATTTTTATGGTAGATGCTGCTGTGGGTTTAACCGATTTAGATGCGTCTATGGCCGATATGCTTAGAAGAAGTACTAAGCCAGTGTATGTATGCGTAAACAAAGTAGACAATTCTACTCGTGCTTTAGAAGGCACCGAGTTTTATGGTATGGGCTTTGAGCATAACTATTTCGTTAGTTCTATTTCTGGTAGCGGTACCGGTGAGCTTTTGGACGCTGTGACCAATGACATTAAGATTAAAGAAGTAAGTAATGATGATGAAGAGGTAGCAGAAGGGGAAGAAGAACCATTAGCAATTCCTAAAATTGCTATTATGGGCCAACCCAATGTGGGCAAGTCTAGCTTACTAAATGCTATGATTGGACAAGATAGAACCATTGTAAGTGATATTGCTGGTACTACTCGTGATACAATTCATACCCATTATACCATGTTCCAAAAGGAATTTATTCTAATTGACACAGCTGGTATTAGACGTAAGAATAAGGAAAAGGACGATCTTGAATTTTACTCTATCATCAGAGCCATTAAGGCTATGGATGAGGCGGATGTTTGTTTATTAGTTGTAGATGCTACAAAAGGGGTTACGGCTCAAGATTTAAGCATTTTTAGCCTTGCTTCTAAAAAAGGAAAAGGAATTATAGTATTGATTAATAAATGGGATTTAATAGATAAGGAAACCAATACAGCGCGTGATTACGAGAAAGTGGTTAAGGACAAACTGGCGCCTTTTACGGATGTACCTGTTTTATTCATATCTGCAGTAGAAAAAACCCGCATATTCAAAGCTATTGAGTTGGCTTTGGAAGTATATGAGAATAAGCACCGTAAAGTGCCTACTTCGAAGCTAAATGACATTATGTTGAAGGCCATCCTTAAATACCAGGCGCCTGTGGTGAGAGGACATGTGATTAAGATTAAGTTTGTATCCCAGTTGCCTACTAGGGTGCCAAGTTTTGCCTTTTTTACCAATTTCCCTGACGATATTAAGGTTCCTTATCGTAATTACCTGGAAAATCAGCTTAGGGCTAATTTCAAGTTTACAGGGGTGCCAATTAGGGTTTATTTTAGAAAAAAATAGAATTTTTTCTGTGATTAATGTGTGTTTAAAAAATAAATGTTAAAATTTGGCGTTTTTGAAGGGGATGGCTATCTTCGCCCTCGTATTTTTGATACAAAACTTAAAAAAACCAAAAAATGAAAAAAGTTATCGCAATCTTCGCTATCGCTGCATTAGCTGCGTGTGGTGGTGCTTCTACTGAAGCAAAAACTGATACTGCTGTTGCAACTGTTGATACAGCTGCTGCTGCAACTGTTGACACTGCTGCTGCTGCAACAGTTGATACTGCTGCTAAAGCAAAGTAATTTTAGAAGTTTATTAATAACTTCTTGCAAGAAGGTCCTTCCCAATAATATTGGGGAGGATTTTTTATTTAGGGATGTTCTCCCAATTACCTTGTTATTTATTGATTTTGGCACTAATATTGCCTTATTAGGGTATACCTTACTAAACCAAGTATTGGAGTAAGGATTTATGTCATTTTGACTTTATTTTAAATAATTTGTATAGTGGATAAGACGTTTTTGTTTAAGGGGGAAGAAGATAATGAGTTTATACCTTTATTTTCATTTAATGAGCAAGCAGAAGAGAATGAGCCCGAGATGGTGATTGATTCTTTGTTGCCCATATTGCCATTGCGTAATACGGTGTTATTCCCTGGGGTAGTTATTCCTATTACAGTGGGAAGAGATAAAAGCATTCAGGCAGTAAAAGCTTCTTATAATAAGGATAAATTAATTGGAGTAGTTTCTCAAAAAGATGGCAATATTGAAGACCCCACGCCAGCCGATTTGTGTCATATAGGTACCGTCGCAAAAATCATTAAAATGATTAAAATGCAAGATGGGGGCACCACTATTATTATACAAGGTAAAAAAAGGTTTGAGCTACTGGAGATGAAAGAAGAAGATCCTTTTTTCAAAGCCAGTGTAAAAGTATTAGTAGAAGATAAGGTAGATAAAGACAATCAAAATTTTCAAGCTTATTTAGCTAATATCAAAGATTTAGCTACTCAAATTATTCAGTTGTCTCCTAATTTTCCTTCAGAGGCAGCGATGATTTTGAAAAATATTGAAAGCCCTTTGTTTCTAATCAACTTCGTGAGTAGCAACTTAAGTGTTGAAATTAATGATAAGCAAGCATTGCTTGAGCAAAATAATATTACACTGCGCGCTGAAAAACTAATTCAGTTTTTACAACAAGAATTGCAATTCGTTGAATTAAAAAATAAGGTGGCTAATAAAACGCGCACCGAAATAGACAAGCAACAACGCGATTACTTTTTACAACAACAACTAAAAAGTATTAAGGATGAATTAGGCGGAGATCCTAATGAGCGTGAAGTGGCTGATATGAAAAAGAAGGCAGAAGGGAAGAAGTGGCCCGAGAGTGCAAAAAAATTATTTCAAAATGGATTGGAGAAGTTGGAACGTATGCATCCAAGTACACCAGATTATTCTGTTGTGTACAATCACTTAGATTTATTGTTAGATCTTCCTTGGGAGGAATACACCGATGATAATTATGATTTAAAAAATGCAAAGAAAGTATTAGACGCAGACCATTATGGAATGGGTAAAATAAAAAATAGAATTTTAGAATATTTGGCGGTCCTTAAGATTAAAGGCGATATGAAAAGCCCTATTTTATGCTTCTTAGGCCCTCCAGGTATTGGTAAGACATCTTTAGGAAAGTCTATAGCACATGCTATTGGAAGAAAATATATTAGAGTAAGCTTAGGTGGCTTGCATGATGAAAGTGAAATTAGAGGACATCGCAAAACCTATATTGGTGCGATGCCTGGTAGAATTGTACAAAGCTTGCGTAAAGTAAAAACATCAAATCCTGTAATGATTTTAGATGAGATAGATAAAATTGGAAGTGATCACCGCGGCGACCCTTCATCTGCTTTGCTGGAAGTATTAGATCCTGAACAAAATCATAGTTTTTATGATAATTATTTAGAATCTGAATACGATTTAAGTAAAACTTTATTTATCGCAACAGCGAATGATATAAGTCGTATTCAACCTGCTTTACGCGATCGTTTAGAAATTATCGATTTAAGTGGTTATGCAGTGGAAGAAAAAGTAGAAATTGCTAAAAGACATTTACTGCCTAAGCAAAGGAAAGCGCATGGTCTGGATAAAATAAATTTCAAGGTACTTGACAATGTATTAGAGAAAGTTATCGAAGATTATACTAGAGAAAGCGGGGTGCGTGAATTAGATAGACAATTAGCATCTATTATGCGTTACCAAGCTAAAGAATTAGCGTATAAGCATAAAGTTAAACCTACTGTTACAAAATCTGATTTACATAAAATTTTAGGTCAAGCAAGGTATAGTAATGAAATATACAAAACAGTAAATATGCCTGGCGTGGCTGTTGGCTTAGCTTGGACCTATGTAGGGGGTGATATTTTATTTATAGAAGTATTATTAGCAGATGGCAAGGGGGGAATGAAACTTACAGGTAACTTAGGTAATGTGATGAAAGAAAGTGTGGACACTGCACTTACTTATTTGCAAAGTAATGCGAAAAAGATAGGAGTAGATCCAGCTATGTTTACTACAAAATCTATTCATGTGCATGTGCCCGAAGGGGCGGTTCCTAAAGACGGCCCAAGTGCGGGAATTACCATGCTTACAGCATTGACATCTGCTTTTACGGGCCGAAAAGTAAAGCCTTATTTAGCCATGACAGGAGAGATCACCTTACGTGGTCAAGTGTTGCCAGTAGGAGGAATCAAAGAAAAAATACTTGCTGCTAAAAGAGCAGGAATGAAAGAGATAATACTTTGCTGGCAAAATGAAAAAGACATCAATGAAATTGACCATACTTTCATAAAAGGCCTTCAGTTTCATTATGTAAAAAATATGCAACAAGTACTCGACTTGGCATTAGTTTAATAATTGGGCTTATTTAAATTGCAAATAATGTTTTCAATCCCTAGCTTTGTTCAATGACAAGGGTTGCCTTCAAAACGAGTCTTTTTTTAATTTGTACATTTCTTCTAAGTACTTCTGCTGTAGTGGCACAGAAAGTGAATGCAGATGAAGTATATTCTTTTATTACTTTACCTTATAGTGCAAAAGCCACTTCTTTAGGTGGACTAAATATTAGTAGCATTGGGTCTGACTTAGGATTGGCAATGTATAATCCTGGTTTGTTAGAGAGTAGCATGGATAAAGAACTTCATTTGAGTGTGAAGTCTTATTTTTCGAATATTCAACAATATGATTTTAGTGGAGCTCATTTTTTAGCCTCAAAAAAATGGATGATAGGTTGGGGTATTCATTATATGGGCTATGGTAATATTAATATGACAGATGTGTCGGGCAATGATATGGGTAATTTTGTAGCCAACGATTATGTTGCACAAGCATCTATTGCGTCTAATTACAGCAAAAATATACAGCTGGGAGCCACTGTTAAATTGATACAATCTAATTATGGAATGTATCAATCAAGTGGGGTGGCATTTGATGTTTCAATGGTGTATACTTCTTCTAATAGATTAATGCGTGCAAGTATTTTAGCTAATAATATTGGAGGTCAAATTAAATCTTACACAGAAAAGGAAAGACTTCCTTTGAATATTATAATGGGTTGGTCCAAGAAACTAGAAAATGCGCCCATACAGTTCTCTGTTACAGCACAAAGATTATCTGTTTGGAACAATGCGATGTATGATCCTGCTTTTTATACGCAAGAAGGGTATAAGAACCCCGGAAGTTTACAAGATGTATTCAATCATTTAATTATTGGCGGGGAAGCTAATTTGGGCGAACAAGTAGACTTAGATTTTGGCTACAACTTTATTAGACGTTTCGATTTAAATATTCAAAACCAACAAAATTGGTTTAATGGTTTTAGTGCAGGCTTAGGATTGAAGTTACCTCGTGTTAAAATACAATATGGAAATGCATTTTTTCAAAGAAATTTATACCATCATTTCTCCATCTTCTATTCTTTAAAAAATATACGCTAGTTCTTTTTAGGAGGGAAGAGTGCTTTTGGTTTGGTTCCTTCTTTATTAGTTTTTGTTTTCCCTTCTTTTGTTGGACTACTTTTTAAAGGCGGTGTTTTTGCAGCTGGTGTTTTGATGGAAGGACTAGCAATAACAGGGTCTGCTTCTGGAATCGAATAATCAGATTCTGCTTTAATATCTTCTGAATTTTCTATAGCGTTTATATTTTCTAATCCAGTACTGTCTTTGGAAATAAAATCTATATTAAAATCATTGAGCATAGTTGAAGGTCTTTCGAAATTAGCATTGGGGTCTAGGTTACATGCAGGGTCTGCTGCTACTTTACTCATAAAGTATGCCCAAATAGGTAAAGAGGCATGTGCGCCTTGTCCAAAGTAATTGTCAGAGAATCTTATGTATCGATCATCACAACCCACCCATGCGCCAGCTAATAGCTGTGGAGTGTATCCCATAAACCATAAATCGCTATTATCATTGGTGGTACCTGTTTTTCCTGCAATAGATTGTGTGGGCACTGCGTATGAATACATACTGCGTCCAGTTCCTTTCTGTATAACACCTTGCATCATACTCACCACAGAATAGGCTGTTACTTCATTGATTACTTTTCTTCTTTGAGGAGAATAGCTTTCTAATACATTGCCATTTTTATCTTCAATTCTATTAATGAAAAATGGTTGCGCATTATAACCCGCTCCAGGAAACATCGTATAAGCTTGCACCATTTCAAACAAAGAAATTTCAACAGCACCTAATGCAATAGAAGGATAGGGTTGTAAATCGGATTTAATATTGCACTTTTTTAAATATTCCACAAACTGTTTGGCAGCTTCATTACTCTTGCCATTTATTTGCTTCATGATAAAGGCAGATGAACAGTTTCTTGATTCTGCTAAAGCCTGTGCCATTGGGATAGACTGTCCTGTACAAGTTTTAGGGGTATTGGGAACCATGCCATAGCCATCAAAATTTTGTTGCACGTCTTGTACAATGGTATTAGGTGTAAAGCCAGCTTCTTCTATGGCTAAAGAATATAATAAAGGTTTAATAGTCGATCCAACCTGTCTTTTGGTATTAATGTTAACGTGATCGTATTTGAATGTTTTAAAATCAACACCGCCCACCCAAGCTTTTACTTCGCCTGTGAAAGGATCTACCGCTAAGAAACCTGTTTGTAATATTTGCTTATGATATTTTAATGAATCGTAAGGAGTCATAACAGTGTCTATGAATCGGTTTTTATTCCATGCAAATACACGCATGGGTAAGGGCTCATTGAAAGATTTTCTAATTTGCACTTCATCCATATCTTCTTTCTTCGCATTCTTCCATCTATCTGTTTGCTTAATGGCTAATTCTAGTTGAGCGCTAAATTCTTTCCAAATAGTACCCGATTTTATATTGCTCTGTTGGTTAAACTCTTTTTGTAAATACGACATATGTCTTGCCACCGCTTCTTCTGCATATAATTGCATTCTTGGATTAATAGTGGTGTATATTTTTAATCCATCTCGGTATAGGTCGTAAGCATCGCCGTTATTTTTTTTGTGTTCTTTGCACCATTTCTTCATGTATTCTCCTAATGTCATTCTAAAATAGGGACCTAGGCCATTATTCTGGTCTAGCTTTTTAAAATTGGTGGCAATAGGCAGTTGTCTTAAAGCATCGGCTTGGTCTTGGCTTATATATTTTTGACCGGCCATTCTATTTAAAACTAAATTTCTCCTTTCTAAAGCAAGCTTAGGATTTCTGTTAGGATTGTATTTAGTAGGGGCATTAATCATACCTATTAACAAAGCAGCTTCTTCTAATGTTAAACGGTCGGGTTCCTTTTGAAAAAAAGTACGAGAGGCATTGCTGACTCCAAAAACATTCTCACTAAAGGGTACTGTATTTAAATAAAGTGTTATAATTTCTTGTTTGGTAAAATTGCGTTCTAATTTAATAGCAATAATACTTTCTTTAATTTTTTGAATAACACGTAAAAGTTTGTTTTTTGTACTCCAGTTATCGGTAAACAAATTCTTAGCAGTTTGCATGGTAATAGTAGAAGCGCCGCCTTGACTTCCTAAAAAAGCCACCGCTCTTATTAATCCTTCTCCATCAACTCCATAGTGGTCATAAAACCTTTTATCCTCTGTGGCTACTAATGCTTGCAACAAATAGGGGCTTATATCTCTATACTTTACGGTAATGCGATCTTCTAAATAAAACTTGCCCATGGGAGTACCATCTTGTGCATATACTTGGCTTGCTAGGGAAGCAGTTGGATTTTCAATATCATTAAGGTCCGGCATATCGCCAATCCATCCCCAATTGATCATGAGTATAAACAATAAAAATACCCCCGCAGAAATAAAATAGTATTTCCAGAAAAGGCGTACCCAATTCTTTGGTTTTGTTGACTCTTGACTCACTACTATTTTATATTAAGGTTTATAAATATTTTTGAACATAAACTGTTGATATTGTTTTAAATCTTCTGTGTCTTTAATTAACAATATATTAGTCTTGCCTAATAAGTATATTTCATATTGTTTTGTTGGAACAAAAGATATAATTTCCGAACTCAGCCTTGGCTTTATTTTTGTGATATAGCTATTGGCATTAATTCTATTTTCAAATGGTCCTATCCATACAATATATTTATCCTCATTAAACTGTACGTAAGTTACGCTTAATTTTTGTTTTCTAAATTCGTCACTATTAAGATAGGTAAAGGCATTTTGCATTTCCTTTACAAATGCAGCACTCACTTTATTCGTAGCCAAGGCTATATAGTGTTGTTCAGCGCTATCGTTTGCAAATTGAATTAGAGGTATAACAGGAACAACAGGGGCGGCGGCAATTGTCACCGTATCAACTTTAGTAGTCCCGGCCATTATTTTACCGCTCCCTTTTTGAGTCTTTTTATTGAATTCCTTATTTCCTATTGAAGCGGTGTCAATGGAAGCTATTTTCTTAGCTGCTGCAGTTTGACTGCTATCTATGACTCTTTTATTGGTATCTTTTATTGCTGCATTATTCAAATTAGAAACTTCCGCGGCTATTGCAGCTGTATCTATGGTAGTTTCGGCAATTAGTTTTGCTATGTTTAAATTGCTTAAATAATATTCAGTTTGTTTTCTATTTTTTAATTCTGTGATGATATTTTTGGCTTTATCTCTAATTTTCTCATTTGTATTTTGTAGTACGATCGAATCTAGTATAACATAGGCAGCACTATCCTTTTTTTGTTGCGCATACATTTTAACCTGAATAAATTTAAAAGGAGTATTCCACTTTGTTTTTCTCAGATCACCCATTATTTGCTTTGACAAAACAGTTAAACTATCCCAATTGCCAATTTGAGATAAAAAGTAAGCTTCTTTATAATCATCTAATACGATCGATTCTTTTTTCTTTTTTAATAGAGATTCATTCTTTTTCGTCGTATAAAACCCATTAGGGAATTGGGTTAAGACTAATTGTATAATACTATCCGACTTTTCATTTAAATTATCATGAAGGTATTGACTGGCTAAGTCCAATAAGGCTCTTTCTGTAATAGTACTATCTATATTCTTATTAATTATATTAAGGTAAATAGGGTAGGCTTTTTCAAAATCATTTAATTGCAATAAAAATGTTTGTGCATTTGTTAGTGCAGCCATATTCCATTCCTTAAACGATTTTTGTAAATCTTCTGGATTAGCAATAAGGGAATAAGTAATAGCTTTTTCTTCTTTGCCAAGTTTCCCCTTCCTTTGTGATGTATCACCTGGCATCATCTGATTGGGAATTAGGGGTTGTTTTTGAGAAGTTGACGGAGCTCCATTTTTATTGGCAGCGTATAGTATAGCAGTACTAGTTTTTCTTCTCCACTGATCTACATTAGGTCTTTCACCCCACTTTTGGGTAAAATTTTGTTTGCCTAACGTAACGGCTGCCTTATTATCAAAATAAAAATCACTATTGCTAGTATTGTCAATTCTGCTATTGCTTATAGCAAGGTTATCTAATGGTGTATATCCTGTAGTGCTGGCACTTTTATCTATGAAAATATTTTTTATAAATTCATTTTCCAGTGTTGTTTTTTTCTGCCACCTTTCAAGACTTGCTTGTTGGTTTTCAGTTGCAATATTATAAATGCTTTGTAAAGTATCTTGTGATTTGATAATTTTATCATTCTTATTAATAGTACTTATCCATTTTTTTCGAGATTGAATGGTTTCATAGTTCGGATTGGTTTTTATCACAGTTTGTAAGCTATCATAGGCCATTTCCGCAATGGCGTATACATCATGCTGATAATTGATGTCCCCTAATAATTCGAAAGCTTTTTGCTTTTGTTTTAAATTGGTTGTATTTTTTTGAATTGATTTTATTAACCATTCATTGGCTTTACTATAGGATTTATTTTGTATCGCTAACTTTGCCATTTCAAAGTAAATGATATCCGCATAGGGCTTATACCTTTCTTTTTTTGTCATTTTCTCCAATGTATTTGCTAAAGCTTCCCATGAATTGTTTGCATTTTTGGATTCAATGCTAATCATGTTAATCTTTGCATATACACCTACTATAGGGTTTACCGCATGTTGATTTGCTTTTTTATACCAATTGTATGCATTATCCCATTTATCTGCACTTTGCCAAAGTTGTGCAATTAAATAATACCATCTTGTTTTAGCAGCTTCGTCAGGGGCGTTGGCAAATCCTTTCTCAAGTGCCGCCGCCGCTTTATCATATATTTCCATTTGATAATACCCATAGGCTAACTGCTCATTTAAAAAAGGGTAGAGTCTTTTTGGAAAGATAGCATCAGATTGTAATAATTGCAATAAGCTTAATCCTTCATTGAGTTCCTCCTTTTCAAAATAATTTCTCGCTTGCCATATCATACTTTCATTTCGAACATTTACATTTTCGAAAAAACGGTTATTTTCTGGCGTGGCAATACTAAATTTTCCTTTATTGCGCATGTTACTTCCAATGGGCAAATCCATTCCATTTTCTTTGTCATCAAAAGAGTAATTAATAAATTGCAGAATACTTCCAGCTGTGTCAAAATTTTTATGAAATAAGTATGCTTTAGCGAGCAATAAGTAAGCATCATCCACCCAATTGCTTCTTAGATCATGTAATACAATATTGGCATTGCATCTATAGATAATAGAATCAATGCTTCTTTTGGCAATTAGGCTTAAATCATAATCATAAAAGCTAATCAGCGAAGTATAATCATCTTCATATACACTTCTTGCTCTTAAAATATTATCCTTAAGTTCTTCTTCTGCGTTAAATAAATAGTTAAACTGAGAAACGGTATTTTGGTAAGCCCTTCTTCCTAAAGAATATTTAGTGTTAAGTAATCGTTCATAGGGAAGTGGTTTTTCAATTTCAAGCGGAGCTACTTTTTTGATGGCCTTATTGGCTTGGTCATTTGCGGCGCCTTTAATTTTATTAACTTTATTTAATAAAAAATTATTAATCATTTTTTGATTGGTATCTAAAATGCTATTGACTTTCTTTATTATTTTGCTATTGTTAATATCTAACAAAGGCTTAGTCGTGTCTTGTATGTTTTTAGAAGTGTCTTGTTTTTTCTTGGTAGTATCTTGCAATTTCTTAGGGGTGACTTGCGCACTTGCCTGAATACAAAATAGGGTTAGGATGCAAATTGCCCAGAACCAATTATAGTGATATTTATGAGGGGCTAATGTATGCTGCATAAAAGGGTTAAAAACGCCTTAAAAATACATTTATTTCCTATTATTCACTTAAAAAAATAGAATCCGTCGTATCTTTAACAAGCACACTACTTTATGCCTAAATTAGACATCAATAACACCTTTAAAAGGACAAGTAATACTTACCGCTTAGTTGTCATGAATGATGATACCTATGACGAGGTTTTGGCTTTTAGACTATCTAGAAGATCGGTTTATATAGGCATTAGCATTACTTTTATTTTACTGGTAGGGATGACCATTGCTTTAATTGCCTTTACACCCCTTAAATATTATATCCCTGGGTATGGTACAAAAGAGAGCAGAACGGCAATACAGCTTTTGAAAATCAGAACCGATTCATTAGAGCAATCTATCCATTTTAAAGAGCAGTATTTAGAAGGGCTAAAAAAGGTATTATCTGAAGGTAATCCTAAACAATTAGACACATTGCCTTTGGTTTTGCCAGAAAGTAAGCAATCTTTTGATTAATGGAATCTCCGTTTTCACATAATAAGCAATCAAAGAAAGACTCAGGGGTGGGTTTGGCAAAATATGCAGGTATTGGTACCCAAATGATTGCTGGGTTATTAATGACCTTATATATTGGCAAGAAAATAGATGCTTATTTTTTATGGTATAATAAACTAGCACTAATATTTCCTTCACTATTTATTATTGTAACGTTGGTGATGGTGGTGAAGGACACACAAAAGAAAAAATAACTTGTAATATTGATCGAAAACTATAAATTCTCTTAACACAATCTTATTTCAATAATTATTTCTTATGTTTTTAAAAAAAAATAGAACTGCCTTTCTTTTGTTTATTGTTATTCTAATAGCAGGAGAGACTGTGCTTTTTAATGGTATCACATTGCCTATTAAAGTTAATTTTATATTGGCAGTGAATATGATGCTATTTGCATTGGCCTATTTAAATCATCTAAGACTACAAAGAGTGGATGAAACGAATCCGAATGCGATGATTAGATCGGTCATGATGGGCACGCTATTGAAATTAATGGTTTTTGCTGGGGGTGCATTAACGTATGTGAAACAAGTAAAAGAGCCAGTGGGGTATCCAACTTTATTAATTAGTATGGTTTTATATCTATTATACACATGGCTTGAAATTAAAATAGCTATAGACAAAAAATAAAATTCAATTATAACTTATAATTATTTTGGCTAAAGTTGAACATCCCTTACATGCATTAAACGCTTATCTGCCAGAAGGTGCTTTTGAGCCAGTGGTTCAATTAATCAATCATTATAAAGTTCACTTAACTGTTACAAGAGAAAGAAAATCGGTATTAGGCGATTATAGACATGCTGCCATGGGCACTAATCATAAGATTACGGTGAATGGCAATTTAAATAAATATGAATTTCTTATTACTCTTTTACATGAATTAGCACACCTTTTATGTTTTGAACAATATAAAAATAGGGTAGAAGCACATGGTAAAGAATGGAAAAATATTTATGGTCAGTTATTGGCTCAATTTATACAATTGCAAATTTTCCCAGATGATATTCGTAAAAGTTTGCAAAAAACCTTACTCAATCCTGCGGCCACCGCCAATGGCGAAACTGCATTGTTATTGGTGCTTCGTAAATATAATCCAATGCAGAAGGAAGGCATAGTGGTGCTAGCGCATTTGAAAGAGGGGGATTTGTTTATGGAAACAAAAGGGAGAACCTTTAGAAAAATTAAATTAAGACGAAAGCGTATAGAATGCATTGAATTAGCAACAGGTAATATTTATTTATTTAGTGCATTAACAGAAGTACAAGTAGTAGCAGGGTAAGATTGTTTTATTGACCTTTTATATTTTATAAAAAGGAAGTTATAGAAACAAAATACCCCCGAGTTCGGGGGTATTTTAAAAATCATTAGAGGATAATTCAAAGCCCATAAATTCTTCGAATTTGGGCTGTAGAATTTAAAAAAATAATTAGAGAGTTTATTAGACCTTTTATATTTTATAAAAAGGAAGTTATAGAAACAAAATACCCCCGAGTTCGGGGGTATTTTAAAAATCATTAGAGGATAATTCAAAGCCCATAAATTCTTCGAATTTGGGCTGTAGAATTTAAAAAAAT
>Ga0214919_10002447_pt1 | contig 29292 bp, 28 predicted proteins | sample LL1503_MetaG_FD_177994 | JGI IMG/M metagenome (GOLD analysis project Ga0214919, IMG submission 177994) | Freshwater microbial communities from Lake Lanier, Atlanta, Georgia, United States - LL-1503 | ecosystem: Environmental > Aquatic > Freshwater > Lake | place: USA: Georgia | collected... | reverse complement strand
GCAAAATTCTGGCATAAATTGCTCGGCAAGCATAAGCTGTATCGCCTGATACAGCTTATGCTTTTCGTCGCAATTTCTGCTCATAATTTTTTTGAAGAAAATGGGTGTTTTCAGGTTAAAATGGTATAATTTGTTAATTTGACGATATTCTGGATACTGCTTGAAGATCCCAGCCATAATAATGCTGGCTTTAGAATCATTAATCTTTTTATAAGTCTCCGCAATTCTCACTTCTCTATTTCTTCTAAATTCATTGCGAATTTGAGTGGTGGCATAACTCCTACGAAAATTCAACCATCTAAATTTATAGCATTTCTCCAATTTTCTTAGTTTTCAAAACCTCTCTGGCTTTTGCATATTTATCATCATGCCAGAACATTAGGCAACCGTTGCAACCTTTTCCACAACAGCCTTCCATGCCAATTCTTGGGGTTCTTGGGGAAATTTCTGGATCTAATAATTCCAAAGTGGCGAAATATTTTTTACGCTTTGAATCGTATTTTTGTTGTTTGACTTCGCCAGCTTCTAACTTCAGTGAAAGTTCGCGACTTTCAACTTTTAACTTTTCAGATTCATTAGTCATTTTCTCTTTTCTAATCAAAGAAAGAGGTGGTAAAAATTCTTGTAATTTTTTCTGATCTTCTAAATGAAATAAGCTTGATGGAATGCGAATCAGTGGCTTTTGACCAGCATGAACAACATTGGTAATTTGATTATTTTTTACATTATTAAATTCGTAAATTCTAAGCAAAATTGGTTCGCGTTTGAATGGTGAGATGAATTCTAACACATCGCCTGCATCCATGCGGTTCTTGACTTCAACAATTAAATAATCGCCTTGCCATTCAACAACGCGACCAGCATATTCATAAGAAGAAGTTGAGCCCGTGCTTTCATAATCATGAGCCAAATTAGTTAAACGACCGTCGTGAAAAGCTAAAGTATAACCACGATTTGCCACGGCATTAATTTCATCCATGTAATAATCAGCTTTCCAATTTTCAGGATCTTCCATGTAATCATCAATTGCAGCACGGTAAACTCTGGCAACAGATCCAGCGTAAAATTCTGTTTTATTACGACCTTCAACTTTAAAGGAATCTAAACCAATTTTGATATATTCATCAAGTTTTGGCAGTAAACAAAGATCTTTGGAATTTAAAATATAAGAACCATCAACATTCTCTTCAAAAGGCAGCAGCTGCCCTGGGCGAATTTCTTCTTCTAAGAAAAAGTCAAACATTTCCTTATTGTCTTCGTTAATTTCAATTTCATGTTCAGTGTTATCTTTGAGTTTTATTTTCAATTTATAACCCCATCTACAGCTATGCGCACAGCTTCCTTGGTTAGCTCCGCGTTCTGATAAAAAGTTTGAAAGTAAACATCTTCCTGAATAAGTCATACACATTGAACCGTGAACGAAAGCTTCAATTTTAATATCAGGACATTTTTTACGAATTTCAGTTAATTCTTCAAAACTAACTTCACGCGCCATAACCACTAAACTTGCACCTTGCTTATGCCAAAAATCAACTGTTAACCAAGAACAAATATTAGCTTGAGTTGAAACATGTAATTCCAATTCTGGTGCATGCTGTTTAACAAATTCAAAAACACCGGGATCAGAAATTATTAAACCATCTGGTTTTACTGCTCTAACTGTTTCAATGTAATGTGGTAATTTTTCGATGTCTTTATTGTGAGAAAAAAGATTAAGAGTTAGGTAAACTTTTTTACCGTGGGAATGGGCATATTTTATGCCTTCAACTAAATCTTCTAAAGTAAAGGCTGATTTAACGCGCAGCGACATATCAGGAGTTCCGCAATAAACAGCATCTGCGCCATAAAGAATAGCGGTTTTTAGGCGGTCTAGACTGCCTGCTGGCAATAGAAGTTCTGGCTTTTTCATGAATGATTATTTGTTTTACTATTCTTTCTCTCCTTTGTCATTCCCGCGAAAGCGGGAATCCAGAAAGCGTTATTAAAACTGGATTCCTGCCTTCGCGGGAATGACAAAAAAGGAATAATGAGATAAAATTTACAAAAAGCTAATTAGCTGTTTTGTATAAGAATTTTTAGGATTTTCAATAATCTGCGATTTTTCACCCTTTTCCACAATTTGTCCAGCCTTTAAAACCAATATCTGATCTGATATTTGTGAGACCACATTCAAATCGTGAGAAATTAAAATATAAGAAATTTTTTGCTGCTGTTGAATTTCAACTAATAATTTTAGAATCTCATTTTGAGTAAGTGAATCAAGGGCTGAAGTTGGTTCATCTAAAATGAGAATTTTAGGGTTTAAAATTAAGGATCTGGCGATGGCGACTCTTTGTCTTTGTCCGCCGCTTAATTCGTGGGGATATCTGGGGAGAATATTTATTGGAAGATGAAGTTTATTCATTAAATCCTCCGTCACTTTGCGATGCAAAGTGCCACTTCCTTTTTCAAAGGAGGCTTTGACTTTATGAATAATTAAACCTTCAGTAATAATATCAAACACTGTCATTCGTGGATTAAGGCTTGAGAAGGGATTTTGGAAAACAATTTGAATTTCTTTACGCAAAGGAAAATCTTTTTTTGACCAAATTTTTTGACCAAAATAAAAAATTTCACCTTGGCTTTCAATTAAATTAGCAAGAGCTAAAGCTAGAGTTGATTTTCCCGAGCCACTTTCACCAATAATTCCTAAATTTTTGCCAAAATTTAGCTCAAAATTAATTTCTTTATTAGCAAAAAAATCATCATTTTTTAAAAAAGATTTTTTGACTTTATGAATTACTGAAAGATTTTTTACCTGCAAAATTAATTCTGATTTTTTCTGTAAGGATTCTATTTTTTCTCTATCAACTTTACAAAATGATGCTTCAACCAATAATTTTGTATATAAATCTTTCGGGTTTAAGAAAATTTGATCAACAGAATTTTCTTCAACAATTTTACCATTTTTTAAAACAATAACTTCATCAGCAATTTTTTTAACAACGCGCAAATTGTGAGTAATAAATAAAATCGCTATTCCCAAACTTTCTTTTAAATCCACCAGTAATTTTAAAATTTCACCTTCAACAGTAACATCCAAAGCAGTTGTTGGCTCATCGGCAATTAAAATTTTAGGATTATTAGCCAGAGCAATTGCAATCATGATGCGCTGTTTTTGCCCACCAGAAATTTGATGTGGATAAGCATCAAGCCTTGATGTAAGATCTTGCAACTCAACAATTTTAAATAATTCATCAACTCTTTTTTTGAGATTTATTTTAGAAATTTTTGGCTGATGAATTTTTATTACTTCGGCAATTTGATTGCCAATTTTATGCAACGGATTTAATGAAGTTGAAGGATCTTGAAATACCAAACTAATTTCATTTCCTCTGATTTTGCAAAGTTCTGATTCTGATAAATTTAGTAAATTCTTTTTTCCAAAAATAACTTCGCCGCTAATTTTTGATTTACGCAGAAGATTAATTATTGCTAACGCGGTGACAGATTTTCCTGATCCGCTTTGTCCAACTAAGGCAGTAATTTTTTTGGAAGATAGTTTGAAAGAGATATTATCAACAGCGTTGAAGGATTTGTTGTTTTGCGTGAATTCAACTGAGAGATTTTTTACTTCAAGAATTGTCATACTGGATTTTGTGCAGAATTTTCATTCCCACCTTGTCATTCCCGCGAAGGCGGGAATCCGGTTTTAGTGAAACAAAAAGGATGGATTCCCGCCTTCGCGGGAATGACAAAGATAGAGATAAGAGTAGGATGTATTTTCTACTTACCTTGATAAATCTTCACAATATTATCAAGCATTGCTAAAGCTTCAGCTCTAGGTCTTTGGAAGGTGTTTCGACCAATGATTGAGCCAGTTCCGCCACCATTATAAATACTACGGATTTCGTTATAAAGCTCTTCTTCACCTTTAGCATTTCCACCAGAGAAAACTACAATTCTTCTGTTATTGAAAGTTGCTTTCATGATATGTCTTACTCTTTCTTCAAGGGTTCCAACAGGAATTTTTACTTTTTCGTAAACCTTAACAGCTTCAAGATTTTCTAAAGCTTGAGTTGGCAATTTAACTTTAATTACATGAGCTCCAAGTAAAGCCGCCATGTGTGCTGCATAAGTACAAATATCCATAGCAGTTTCACCAATTTTTGAAAGATCGCCACCTCTTGGATAAGACCAGATAACTACTGCCAAACCATAAGATTTAGCTTCTTCTGCCATTGATCTAATTTCTTCAAACATGTCAAAAGCAGCATCAGAACCCGGATAAATTGTAAAACCGATTGCGCAGCAACCTAAGCGCAAAGCATCTCTAACTGATGCAGTTGTAGCCTGATAAGGAGCGGTTCCACCATTATGCAAAGAGTTTGAGCTGTTAACTTTTAAAATAGTTGGAATTGCACCAGCAAAAGTTTCAGCACCAGCTTCAATCATGCCAAGTGGTGCGGCGTAAGCATTTAATCCCGCATCAACTGCAAGTTGAAAATGATAATGTGGATCATAAGCATCAGGATTAACCGCAAAACTTCTATCAGGACCATGTTCAAAACCTTGATCAACTGGTAGAATCACTACTTTACCAGTTCCAGCTAATTTGCCATGCATTAAAATTCTAGCTAAATTGGTTTTGGTGCCAACATTATCGCTTTCGTAACAAGATAAAATTTTCTTAACTTTTGATGAAACTTTCATGTAATCTGAATTTTGATTTATAATATATTTTTGGGAATTTCTTTGGAATTTGTGGGTTTTTGTATTATTGGCAATAATCTTTGTCAAATTTTTAATTGATAAGTTGGTGATACGCAACTAAATTGTTGCTGAATTTACCTTAAAATATCTGGCAAGTTTTAAAATGACCCCGCAAACAAGTGCGGGTAACAAAATAGAGAGTGCGGGGTCCATTTTGAGATTGTTTCCACTAAAATACCGTTCCCATGAATCTTGAGCTTAAAAAAAATACTGCCTTAAGTGAAGTTAAAAAATTCTGTAATTTTAACGACGCCCAAGTTAAGAATCTTGAAGACTTCGTTTTATTGTTACTTCAAGAAAACCAAAAATTTAACTTCATTGGCAAATCAACAGTTGACGAAATATGGAATCGTCACATCTTTGACAGCGCGCAATTATTGCGCTTCATAGATAATAAAAATGCCAAATTTGCTGATTTTGGAACTGGCGCTGGCTTTCCCGGATTGGTTTTATCAATTCTTGGTTTAAAAGAAATTCATTTAGTTGAAAAAGCCTTTCGTAAATGTGACTTTTTAAGAAAAGCCAAATCTTTTTCACAAAATCGTGTTTTAATTCATCAGGCAAAATTAGAAGAATTAAGCGTTATTGAGTTTGATTGCATAGTTTCTCGCGCTTTAGCTCCTCTTGATAAATTACTAATTCATGCTCAAAAATTTCTTAAAAAAGATGGTTATTGCTTATTTTTAAAGGGAAAAAATTTGAGCCAAGAGTTAGAACTTGCAAAAAAACAATTCAGCTTTCACTATGAAACCTATGCGAGTTTGACATCGCTAGAAAGCAATATCATCAAAATTTCAAAAATTAAACTTAATAACTAAACGGAGAAACTATGTTAATTGGAATTCCAAAAGAAATTAAAGATCATGAATATCGTGTTGGCGCCACACCATCTGGTGTTAGAGAATTAATTGGTGCAGGACATCAAGTAATTGTGCAAAAAAATGCTGGTGCGGCAATAGATTTCTCTGATGAACAATATATCGCAGCTGGTGCAAAAATTTTAGCTACAGCCGAAGAAATTTACAAAAAAGCTGACATGATTTTAAAGGTAAAAGAGCCTCAAAAATCTGAATGCGCTTTGCTTCGTAAAGATCAAATTTTATTCTCTTATTTACATTTAGCTGCTGAACCAGAGTTGACAAAAATGCTTATCAAATCTGGCTGCGTTGCTATCGCTTTTGAAACTGTTAGCGCTAATGATGGCTCACTTCCACTACTTGCTCCAATGAGTGAAGTTGCAGGAAAGCTTTCAATTCAAGCAGGTGCCAGAGCTTTAGAAAAAGCTCAAGGTGGTCGCGGAGTTTTACTTGGCGGCGTTCCTGGTGTTGCTCGTGGTAAAGTTACAATTTTAGGTGGCGGAGTTTCAGGAGCTAATGCTGCTAAAGTTGCTATTGGTATGGGCGCAGAAGTTGTAATTCTTGATAAATCTTTAGCAAGAATTCGTTATTTATGCGATATTTTTGGAAATTCAGCTAATGTACTTTACGCATCTTTAGAAAATATTGAAAAAAATGCTATTGATTCTGACATCGTTGTTGGCGCGGTTCTAATTCCTGGTGCCGCAGCTCCAAAATTGATTTCTGCTGCAATTGTGAAAAAAATGAAACATGGTTCTGTAATGGTTGATATTTCAATTGATCAAGGCGGTTGCTTTGAAACTAGTAAGCCAACTTCACACTCAAATCCAACTTATGTTACTGATAATGTAGTTCATTACTGCGTTACTAACATGCCGGGTGCGGTTGCTAGAACTTCAACTCAAGCTTTGGAAAATTCAACTTTACCTTTCTCTTTAGCTCTTGCTAATAAGGGTTACAAAAAGGCTTTGACTGATGATAAGAATTTGCGCAATGGTCTTAATGTAATTGATGGAAAAGTTACTTATAAAGCAGTTGCTGATTCACTTGGTTATTATTTTGTAGAAGCTGATGAGGCTTTGTAAATAAAAATTATAAAGCACCCTTCTCTAATGCTGGTCGGGTTTTGTAAACCCGACCTTTTGTTTGCTAAAATTTTAGATTTTCTAACTTTTCTAATTTTAACAAACATAATTTGGCATTACAAATGCCAACTAGCACCGACGAAAAATCTGGAATAATGACTTGAATGACCACCCTTTTATCAACCTCTGAAATAATCAAAAAATACGGCTTAGACGCCAAAAAATCCTTAGGTCAAAATTTCATTCTTGATAAAAATTTCACTGATAAAATTGCTAAATCAGTTGGTGATTTAAGTGAATATGAATTGCTGGAAGTTGGTCCTGGTCCAGGAAGTTTGACTCGTTCTATTCTTGATACTAAAGCAAAAAAACTAATCGCCATTGAAAAAGATCATAGATGTTTGGCAGCTTTAGAGGAATTGCAAAAATTTTATGGTGAAAGGTTAGAGATTATTAATGCCGATGCTTTGGAAATTGATGAAACAAAAATCTTTGAGAAAAAATTTAAAATAATAGCCAATTTACCTTATAATATTGGTACTGTTTTGCTGATAAAATGGCTAAAAATTGCTCCTAAAATTTCTTCCATGACTTTGATGTTGCAAAAAGAAGTTGTAGAAAGAATCATCGCCAAACCAAATACCAAGCATTATGGCAGACTTGCGGTGATGACTAATTTTTTATGTGACAGCAAAATGCTTTTTACGGTTAATCGCTCTGTTTTTATCCCACCGCCAAAAGTTACTTCGGCAATTTTACATTTAGTTCCCTATGAAAAACCTTTATTTGATGTGGAGTTTGAAAAATTAGAGAAGGTGGTTGCTGGTGCTTTTAACCAAAGGCGTAAGATGATTAGATCTTCTTTGAAAAGTGTGTTTGAAAATCCTGATGAGGTTTTGAAGAATTTGGGACTAAACCCTGAATTAAGAGCGGAGAATTTGACTATTGAGGAATTTTGTAGGTTGGCGGCGGTTTTGTAAAAGGGAAAAACTGAGTTTATGACGAGTGCCTCCCCCAACCCCTCTTTAATAAGGAGGGGAGGAAGACGAAAACTATCTAGAATAAAATTCTGTGATGAAATGTGGTTGCATTTCAACTGGATATGGAACTTCTGAGAATGCAGGTTTTACAGTTTGTTGGATACTGAAAGTATCTTTGTTAAGCTGTAAGTAACTTGGAATATCTCTTTCCATTTTTTGCAAAGAATCAATAACGATAGCAAGTTTACGAGATTTTTCTCTAACTTGTATGATATCGCCAATTTTCACTTTGTAAGAAGGAATGTTAACAATTTCTCCGTTCACAGTAACATGTTTGTGACTTACAAATTGTCTTGCTGCGAAAACTGTTGGAACGAAGTTGGCGCGGTAAACGATAGCGTCTAATCTACTTTCAAGAAGCGCAATGAAGTTTTCACTAACATCACCTTTGGTTTTACTAGCTAATTGGAATAAATTGAAAAATTGTTTTTCAGAAATATTTCCGTAATAGAATTTTAATCTTTGTTTAGCGCGAAGCTGATTACCGTAGTCAGTTGGCCTGCCTTTTGGTGAAGCACCATGTTGACCCGGTTTGTAATTTCTTTTATTGTAAGGATCTTTAACTTGTCCCCAAAGGCTGACGCCTAATTTTCTACTTATTTTCTTTTTTGCATTGACTCTTTTTGTCATAGTAAGACCGATTTTGTGATTAATATTCCCAAGGCTTAACAGGATTTTTCTGCAGAATTAATCTGAAGAAATTTTCCCTGAAAAATTTCTAAAAAAGCACAAGAATTAAGGCGTTTTAGCGACTTAAATTTTAAATGAATTAAATGTGATTTTTTAAGAAGGGCTTCATCAAAAGAGGAAGAATTTTTATTTTCAAGATGGGAGCTTGTTTGTCAAGAGGGTTTATTTTAGATAGTTAAATCACCCGTCTCAATCGCTGAAGCGATTGATCCACCCTCTTTTAAAAAGAGGGTCTTTGACGCGTAAGTGTCAGACGGGCGATTTATCTAAATCTTTATCGGTACAGCGTAAGAACCAAGAATCTTAACAAAAGGACGGATTTTTGATTTGGAGAATTTTTTTAAAGCTTCATCACTTTCTAAAAAGAAACCTCTCAACTCAACTAAATTAAAAATTATATTTTCAACTTGCGGCGATTTAACTGACTTTAGAATTTTCGCCTCTAAACCACTTTCTTTTAAAGCTGATAAAACCTGATTTTTAGAAATTTCTTTATCAACTTCTATGTAAATTAACGAATTGTCATCAGATGATTTTTCAGCTTCTTTGATGGCAACTGCCACCAAATCAATTTTATCAAAAACTTTAACTTTATCAGAATCAACAAAAGGAATTTTGGCAAAAATTTTGATACCAAGTTTATTGTTAGCTAAATTAATCCACCAATTTTCACTAAAATCAGATTTGTCTGAATTATCATCACGCGCCAAAGGCAGAGCAAAAATTCCAATTTGGGTTTCGCCTTTTTCCATCTCAATTGCAATAGTTGCAACGCTGTCATGAAAAGAAATTGGCACTTCCATATTGTAATATTCTTTTACCAAATAAGTGTAATCAGAAATATTTTTTGGATTGTGAATTGCAATATTTAAAGCCTGTTCATGCATATTTGCAGCTGTAATAATTTTGCGCCAAATATTTACAATTGCTGATTTTGGAAAATTTGAATTAGATTTTTTGATTAAATCTTTAATCATGTCGGCTTCACGATTTGATTTAATGAAAAACTTTTCATTATTATTCTTTTTTAACTCACCAACTCTGCTAACGATTGCCATTCTTTGCCCCAGCAGTTCAATCATCTGATTATCTATTTTATCAATTTCACTTCGTAAATCCTGTAAAGTTGCAGAAGAATTTTTATTATGTTGATTTTCCATGAGACGAAAATTATTTAAGATGTTTGTTTTTATCGAATTTATCTAATTTTAATGAAAGTTAAGTCAAGCTTCGGACCACAATATAAAGAATTTGAAATTGGTGATGTAATTTTTTTGGCGAAAGAAAAGCCTTTAAAACTTACCAGTGGCGCTGAAATAAAAAATTTCCCACTAGCCTATCAAACTTACGGTACTTTAAACGCCGATAAATCAAATGCCATTTTAATTTGTCATGCTTTAACGGGAGATCAATATGCCGCATCAAAGCACCCAATAACAGGCAAAGATGGTTGGTGGAGTTTTTTAATTGGCCCAAGTAAAACCATCGATACCGAGAAATTTTTTGTAATTTCTTCTAATATTATTGGTGGTTGCATGGGTTCATTTGGACCAAAAGAAACAGATCCAGAAACCAACCAACCTTATGGATTAAACTTCCCCGCTATTACTATTAGCGACATGGTGAGAGCCCAAAATTTGCTAATTGAAAATTTTGGAATTCAAAAACTTCATGCTGTAATTGGCGGTTCAACTGGCGGAATGCAGGCTTTGAGCTGGTCAATTCTTTACCCTCAAAAAGTAAAATTAATTATTCCTATGGCAACTTCTTATCGCCATAGTCCACAAAATGTGGCTTTTCATGAAGTTGGAAGACAGGCAATTATGGCTGACCCAAATTGGTGTGAAGGTAAATATTTTTTAGAAAAAAAATGTCCTGAAAAAGGTTTAGCAGTTGCTCGCATGACTGCTCATATTACATATCTTTCTGAAGTTGCTTTGCAGAAAAAATTTGGTCGTGAATTGCAAAATAAAAATGATTTTTCTTTCAATTTTGACCCTGACTTTCAAGTTGAAAGTTATCTTCACCATCAAGGATACAGCTTTGTTCAAAGGTTTGATGCCAACTCTTACCTTTACATTACCAAAGCTGTTGATTATTTCGATTTAGAGAAAGATTTTAGTGGCAAATTAAGTAATGCTTTTAACAATTTATCACCAGAAATAAAATTTTGTTTGATTTCATTTTCTGATGATTGGCTTTTTCCACCAAGCGAAGCAAAAAAATTAACTCAGGCTTTGGCTGCTTGCGGCGTTAATGTAAGTTCAATAACAATTGAAAGCACCGCGGGGCATGATTCATTTTTGATTGAAAGTAACGCTTTAAAAAATACCGTAAAGGGATTCTTAAATAATCAATAAACACCATGAAAAATACTGCACAAAATTTTGGGCAAAATATTGGAGAAAATATTGGAGAAAATATTGTTAGGCACAATATTCGTTATGATCTTGAAATTATCTCTTATCTTATCAAACCAAAATCAAAAGTTCTGGATATTGGCTGCGGCAATGGCGAGCTTTTAGAGTTTTTAAAAAAAACCAAAAATGTTGATGGGCGCGGTTTAGAAATTTCACAAAAATCAGTTAGCACCGCTTTATCAAAAGGCATTTCAGTAATTCAAGGTGACGCTGAACGCGATTTAACTTATTATCCCAATAATAATTTTGATTATGCAATTTTAAGCCAAACCATTCAAGCAACTCACAATCCTAAAGAAATTTTGGAAGAAATGTTAAGAATTGCTAAATATGCTATTGTGTCATTGCCAAATTTTGCTCATATTAAAAATCGTTTATACCTTTTATTTAAAGGCTCTATGCCTGTTAGTAAAACTTTGCCTTTTAAATGGTATGAAACTCCCAACATTCATTTTTGTTCAATTGAAGATTTTGAAAAATTGTGCAAAGAACTCAATTTTTCTATCGAAAATAAAACTTTTCTTACCAGCAAACATCGCCTGATGAGCTTTTTTGGATATAAAAAAATCGCTAATTTATTTGCTGAATATGGAATTTTTTTAATAACCAAAAATGAATTAGCTCCAACTTTTCAGGAAGAAATTATTTTTGATAAAAGACCATCTTTTGGAAAAAATATGGAAATGGGTTTAGCCTTGTCTAACCCTTCTTCATTATCCATTTCTGCAATCGATTCCAGCCTTTGCGGGAATGACAAGGGAGAGCAATAATGAAAAATTTATGGTTCGTAGCTTTAGCTTCTACTTTATTATTTTCTTGCTCAGAGAAAATTTTCAAACCTCAAAATAAAAAACTCAAAATACATAATTTAGTTAAAAAATCTTCTAATAAACCCGCTGAAGAATATGAAAATCAAGATGGTTATTTTGATGATATTTTTAACAAAGATGGAAATTATATTGGATATTACAAAGTTGGAAAACCTTACAAAACAAAGGGATCTTCCTATGCTCCAAAAAATTACGAGAACTACAAAGAAACTGGTAAAGCCTCTTGGTACGGATCTGATTTTCATGGCAAAAAAACTGCTAATGGCGAAATTTTTAATTCAGATAGCGTAACCGCAGCTCATCGCACTTTGCCGTTGCCTTCTATGGTTCGGGTTACTAACCTAAAAAATGGTAAAATGATAATGGCAAGAGTAAATGATCGAGGACCATTTTCTAAAGATAGAGTCATAGATTTATCTGAAAAAGCCGCCATTTTATTAGACTTTAAGAGTCAAGGAACGGCGCAGGTTAGAGTTGAATTATTGCCAGATGAAACTGAAGAATTATTGAGACAACTTAACATTAGAAATAAATGACCGATTATAAAAATAAAAATACTGATTTTAGCAAATTACATCTTGAAACTAAGCTAGTTAGAGGCGGCTCTATTCGTTCTAATTTTGGCGAAACTTCAGAAGCTATTTTTCTAAATTCTGGATTTGCTTACAATTCCGCCGAAGTTGCAGAAAGTCGCTTTAATGGCGAAGCTCCCGGATATGTTTATTCGCGCTATTTAAACCCCAGCTTAAAAATGCTGGAAGATAAATTATCTTTATTGGAAGGCGCTGAAGCATCTTGTGTTATGGCTAGCGGCATGGCAGCGGTTTTTGCTTCAATTATGTGTCAAGTTAAAACTGGTGACCATTTTATTGCCTCTAAAGTTCTTTTTGGCTCCTGTTATCACATTACCACTAAAATTTTACCAAATTACGGAATTGAAGTTTCTTTGATTGATGGAACCAGTCAAGATGCGTGGCACAAAGCTTTCAAAAAAAATACTAAAGTTGTTTTTATTGAAACTCCTGCCAATCCAAATCTTGAAATTATTGATATTAAATTCGTTGCTGATTTATGTAAAAAAAATGGCGCGAAATTAATTGTAGATAACATTTTTGCTTCAGCTTACTGCCAAGAATCTCTAAAACTTGGCGCTGATATTGTGGTTTATTCAACCACTAAACATATGGATGGACAAGGTCGCACTTTAGGCGGCTGCGTTTTGGGAAGTCAGGAATTTATTAAAGATATTTTATTGCCTTTTCATCGTCATACCGGCCCCGCACTTAGTCCTTTTAATGCTTGGGTGGTTTTAAAATCTCTTGAAACTTACGCTTTACGCATGGAACGCCATTGTCAAAATGCTCAAAGAATTGCTGAATTTCTTGAAAAAAACCCTAAGGTTAAAAGAGTTTTATATCCAAATCTAAAATCTCACCCTCAATATGAAATTGCTAAAAAGCAGATGATTAATGGCGGCGCAATGTTAGCTTTTGAAATTAATGGCGATAAAAATGATACTTTTGCCTTCATGAATAAATTACAACTTATTGACATTTCTAATAATTTAGGCGATTCAAAGTCTTTGATAACTCATCCTGCAACTACAACTCATTCTAATATTTCAAGAGAAGAGCAGGAAAAGATTAACATCACTCAAAGCATGTGCCGCCTTTCTGTTGGATTGGAACATGTTGATGATTTGATAAATGATTTAGAGCAGGCTTTGAAATAAATTTTGATTTGCATTTCTTCTTGTCATTCCCGCGAAGGCGGGAATCCATTTTGAATAAAGTTTGAACTGGATTCCCGCCTTCGCGGGAATGACAAAAAGAGACATTTTAAATAAAGCTTGATTGCCATCGAAAATTCAGCTAGACTGAAATCTTGTAAACCTTAATTAAATTTAAATATGCCAAGTTTTGACATCGTTTCAAAAATTAATATTCAAGAATTAGATAATGCTGTTAACTCGGTTCTGCGCGAATTGACTAATCGCTATGATTTTAAAGGTGCGAAATTTTCAATCGAATTTCAGCAGAAAGAAGATAAAATCATAATTACCGCTGAAGATTCTTATAAAATTGGTCAAATTGGTGATTCTTTGAAGGTATTTTGCGTAAAAAGAGGTATTGATCCAAAGGCCTTAGATTTTCAAAAAGAAGAAAAAGCTGGAGGCAACACTATTAAACTAGAGGTAAAACTTAGAAATGGTATTGAACAAGAAACAGCTAAAAAAATTACTAAACAGATTAAAGATTTAAAAATGAAAGCTCAAGCTTCAATAAGAAGTGATGAAGTAAGAGTTGAAGGCAAAAAGCGTGATGATTTGCAAGAAGTAATAACCTTGTTAAAATCAACTGAATACGAGATTCCGCTACAATTTATTAACTTTCGAGATTAATTATGCAATTCCTAAAAGGCTTGTGGAACACATTTAAATTTGGAGCATCTTGCTTACTTGGTCCGTCTCTTGCTGTTACAATAGCCGCGCTTTTTGGTTCGGCATATCTTCTTGCTGAAGCCACTAATATTGTGGAAGCAAAAGTTAGAAAAGATATGTTTGGAGGAAAGAGTGTCGGATTTAACCAATTCTTTAAAGGCATTTCCGACGGAATTCGTGATACAATGGTGAGTGCTTGGACTGATTATTGCGCCTACGCTCCTATTCAAGCGGCAAAAATAGTTTTTGCAAAAACAGGCAGAGAAGTAGATTTTACAGAACTTAAAAAAACTAGAGAAGCACTAAAAAAAGCTAAAGCTGAAGTTGTTATTCCACCAGCTATGACAGCTTCTACAATAATACCAGAGGCTGGAGCTTCAAAAGATAGCGAAAAAATTGTTGTAAATCCAATAACTAATGACCCAAAAACTGCGACAACAGAAGCAAATATTTTGAATACAGGTTCATCAAAATCGCCTCCATCAACAACTGTATTTCAGCCAGTTAAAGCAGAATCATTCTTAAGTTCAGGCAAAATAATTAGTACAACTGTAGGAGATTCTGGGGTTAGATCAAACTAACCACCACCAATAAAATGAACGATCTCAACTCGACTTCCCTCGTCCAGAATCACTTCTAGAAACTGATCTGGATTAACAATTTGTAAATCTTTTTCCACTGCAATCTTTTTAATATCAAGCTCCAGATCCAAAATTAATTGAGCCACAGTTATTCTCTGCTCTAAAAATCTTTCTTCACCATTTAAAATAATCTTTACTTTTGACATAGTCTGATACGAAATTTATATTTTAGGCTTTTCTATAAAACTTATGCAATCATCATAATTAAAAAGAAAATACCAACTATTGTCATTCCCGCCTTCGCAGTAATGAAGAAGAATTATAAAGAAGAAAATTACATTCTAAATTGAAATTATATAGTCGCTACATTTTTTATAAAACGCTACTTAGCTTTATTGGCTTTAGCTCAATATTTATTTTGCTGATTTGGTTTAGTCGAGCCATTTCTTTTGTAAAATATATTACTGACAATGGCATAGAGCTTAGCAAATTCTTTTATCTTTTTGTTCTGATATTGCCTTGGCTATTTTTATTCATCATTCCCATTTCTTTATTTTCAGCAATTTTGCTGATTTATAATCGATTAATTTCCAGCAATGAAATCACAATTCTGAAAAATTCTGGCCTCACAAAACTTTCCATTAGTAGCCCAGTAATCTCTTTAGCTATAATTTCATCCTTATTTTGTTTTATAATTTCACTTTATCTAATGCCTTATGCCAATAAGGAATTACGGCTTTCTCGCACTAATTTTCACAATAATTACGCCAATCTTGCTATCAATCCTCAAACTTTTGAAAATTTAAAAAATCTCACAATTTATATTAAAGATAGAAGCGTCGATAACAGACTTTCTGGTATTTTATTACATGACGATAGAGCTCATGATTATTCCATTACCATTACGGCAAAATCAGGCAATATAGCAATGGAAGATAGTTCAGCATTGCTTTACATGGAAACTGGTACGATACAAAAATTTAATAAATTCAGCCAAAAATCAGAAATTCTTAATTTTGATAATTATGTTTTCAACCTAACAGAACAAAAAACCAAAGAAGAAAGAATGCGTTGGAAAGCAAAAGAAAGATATCTTAATGAGCTAATAAATCCTAATGACGATTCTAATGAAAAAGACCTCGCTCGATATAGAGCGGAGTTCCATGAAAGATTAACTTATCCATTATTGCCATTTGTTTTCTCGTTAATAGCTTTAACTTGTATTTTAAGAGATAATCTTAGCAGAAAAGGTAATTTGACTAATATTATTTTGGCAACCTGCTTAGCAACAGGCTTTATGGTGACAATTATCATGAGCTACAACTTAATTGAATCCTCAGAAAGTTTTATACCAGTTTTATATTTCAATATTCTTTTATTCTCTGTGACTTGCTTACATTTTATGAATAAAAATTCAGGTAAAAGAAAATGAGAATTTTTAAAAGAATAAACTCCTACATTGCAATTAACTTTCTACTGAGATTTGGACAAATCTTACTTGGCTTCTCTTTATTGATATTCTTCATCAATTTCATGGATGCTTTAGAAAAAGTTGAAGGATCTGCCGCGCCATTTTACACAACATTTTTCATGGCCTTTCTACAAATTCCCGACTTTTTAAATGATGTAGTTCCGTCTCTAATCTTAATGTCGGCAATTACCACTTTTTTTCTACTTTCTTCTAAAAGCGAAATTACTGTAATTCGTTCAAGCGGATTTTCCTTGTGGCAAATTGTGAAGCCAATGGGTTTATGCTCTTTACTAATAGGCATTTTCTGGGTAACAATTTTTGGCGAAATTTCAATTCAAATGAGCAGAAAATTTGACGACTTGGAAAGAAAATATTTTAAACATGAAATACGCGAATCTGTTATCCCAAGAAATGGCATTTGGATCAAGCAATCCAATGTAGAAAACATTGGAGAAGAGTTAATAATTCAGGCTAAAAAAATTTACAAAAATAATATTGAACTAAATAAAGTTACTATTTGGTTTTTTGACAAGGATGGTAAATTTTATCAAAAAATTGATGCTAAAAAAATGTTTTTAAAAGAGGATTTTTGGCTTCTTGAAGATATTACTTTAAATAACTCTAACATTTTAAATAAAAGAATTGACGACTATTCAATAAAAACTTATTTGAAGCCAGATTTTGTTATCCAAAAAATTGTTAATAATTTCCAAAATGTAAAATTATTTTCAATTTTTGAATTATCTCCTTTGATTAAAGATCTTGAATCTGCTGGCTTTTCTTCAACTAAATTTAAAGTTTATCTGCAATCTCTTTTGAGCAAACCTTTGTTATTTTTATCAATGGTATTAATTGCCTGCTTCTTTGGGCTTAACCACGCCCGCAATCAAACTGCAGTTTTGATGATCTTTTTAGGCGTTGCAACTGGCTTAATTTTATACATCACTTCCAGTATTATGAACGCTTTAGGCTCTTCAGGCATAATTCCAATTTTTGCTTCAACTTGGGTTATGGCTATTATTTGTTTATCGCTTGGAATTTTACTGATTTATAAAAAAGAAAATATATAAGAAGCTTGCTCTGTTACACACAACTGTCATCCTTGAGAGTAGCGAAGATCTTGAGACAAAAATTCTCAAGGGATCCTTCGCCACACTCAGGATGACACTTTAAGAACCCAAACAAAATAAAATATGAAAAATAAAATTCTCTTAGCCTTATCCATAACTATTCTGTCTTTTTCTTTTGCTTGCTCTAAAAAAGACGCCAAACCAGATGTTAAAAACGATAATTTAGCCGACTTACCTTCTTGGGTTTTAGATCCCAATGTTGCCGATGGTGTTGCCGCTGTTGGTATTGCAAACCCGTCAAAAGGTGGTATGAAATTTCAAATTCCAGCCGCTGAACTTGATGCTAAAGCAAATATCGCTGCTACCATTCAATCTGAAATGAGCAGAATTACCAAAAATGCTTTAAGATCTGCCGATGTTAATGATGCTGACGATGTTGAAAATTTCTTCTCTCAAGCCACTAAAGAAGTAGTAAAAAACCTTCCTCTTTCTGGAGTTAAAAGAGTCAATATCTTCAAAGCCAATGACGGAACCCTTTACATTCACATGGTGTTAAAAAACGAAGATTACAGCAAATTCTTACAAAATAGCGAAAGAAATCTTGCAGCTAGTTTAAAAAAGTCACATCTAAGCCGTGAAAATATCAATAAAAGCGAACAAGCTAATCAGGCAATTTTTGATGAGTTAGAAAAAGAAAAAGATAAAAAAAATGAGTAATTTTTTGAATTTTATCCGTACGGATAAAATTCATCTTTTTTAAGAATACCCTTAAATGAAGGTTTTAGAGGCGGTATAGTTTTAAAAATGGCAAGTATCTTTGGGTATTTTGGTTAATTTCCAGTGCTAGTTGGCATTTGTAATGCCAACTTTTGTTTGTTAAAATTTTAAAAGTTAGAAAATTTAAAATTTTAGTAAACAAAAGGTCGGGTTTACAAAACCCAACCAGCATTAAGACGAGTGATTTAGATAATCACAGATAATTAAATATTAAATTTCAAATAATTTCACATGAAAAACCTAATATTAATTCTAGCCACTTTTCTATTAGCATCTTGCATGTCATCTGCCAAAAAAGAAGCCGTAAAAAGCGCAAAACATGGCAGCGCTTCTGGAAGAGTTAATTCAAGCCAAAGCAATAATAACAGCATTCTCGACGAACTTGATGAATAAAGTTTTTTTATTACTTCTGACAATATTCTGCCTCACTTCCTGTTCTGGCTCCAAGAAATCCATTTCCCCAATAGATGATGCTCCATCTTGGTATGTCAGCCCTAAACAAAATAATGCCACAAATCTTTACGGAACTGGCGCAGGATTAAGTCTGGAAGACGCCACCAAATCAGCTTTAACCGATGCTGCAGCGCGTTTAATGGTAAGTATTTCATCAACATCAACTTTACTACGCGAGGAAAATAAATTCGATGTTAATGAGGAAAGTAGACAGCAAATAAAACAAAATATTGAGAAAATTGATTTCACTAATTTTCAAGTAAGTAGAAGTGGAAAAATTGCTTCGAATTTCTTTATTGAAGTAGAAATTTCAAGGCTTCCCTTTATTTCTGCCCAAAAAGAAAATATCACATTTTTAGAAAAAAAAGTTGCTGATTTAGAAAAAAGTTTAAACAACATAAATCCAATTCAAAAACGCGCTTCTTTGCTAAAAATAGTTGATCTTTCGAAACAAATTGAACTTAGTAGCCTCATTTTAAAAGGCGCCGGGGATAATATCAGTCTTAAAGAAAAATTATCCCGCTTAGCTAATTTTGAAAATCAATTAAATTTACTTAACAATAAAATTGAATTTTATTTTGAGATAAGCTCTTCAAAAGAAATCACTCAACTCATTGGAAATGCCTTAAATAAAGAGCAAATTACAATCACCAAAACTCCTCACGCTAATTCTGTTACCATTGAAATAAAATCCACTTCCAGAAGTAATGAAATTTATGGCGCCCACATTACAAAATTACATTTGGATTTTAAAAATATTTTAAATGGCAAAACCATAGCCAGCAGCTCTTTTGAAGTTACTGGAAGTTCTGTAATTGGAGAAAAAGAATCTTATTTATCCGCCGTAAAATCTTTAGAAGAAAAAATTTCTAAAGATGGCATTCTTAAAATAATTGGCATTATTAATTAACCGCAAAACCAATGAGATTAAAACATTTAACACTTCTTCTTATCATCTCCTCTTGCGCACCAACTATCAAAAATTTTGACTATTATCAAAAACAATTTTTATCAAAAACCGCTTTCATGCCTACAAAAGAGAATCTTGAGGGCAAGGCGCCAAAAATTGTAGTTTTTGCTTTAGATGAAAATAACAATGAAATAGCTATGCAGTCTGGACTTGGAGAATCTATTGCGGGAAGTATTGAAAATATTTTAAGTAAAAATCACCTATGTGAAATTGTTGATCGCAAAGCAGCAGCAAAATTGCAAAAAGAAATAGCCTTGTCTGAAATGAATAAAACTGGGTCTTACAAAGGTCCACTGGTGGCGGATTACGCGATTTCTGGCACAATTTCTAATGCTGGATTTACCAGCAAATATTCCGCTGGATTCTTTTATCCAAATCCTAAAACAGGAGAAATAATAACGGTTCCACCAAAATACACTTACTCCACTGATGTTTCTGGAAATTTAAAAGTTTATGAATTGCCATCTTTGTCAGTGGTTGAATCTATTGAATTCTCTGAAAAAGAACGCCGTAGCGAAAATGTTAAACAAGATGGCGGATTGTCTTTAGGTGCCTTACAAATTGGTGGCAAAAAATTTGATGGCGCCAGTCAAGACAATAATATGCTTAGAAAAACTGGGGCAGAAGCTATTGAAGATATCGAAGTTAATATTAAGAATTTTTTTGCTAAAAAAGGCTACATTTTAGAAAAAAGAGTTTACGAAAATAAAACCATTTTTAAAATATCTCTAGGGTCACTTGACGGCATTAATCAAGGCGATAAATTTGAAATAACTGGTCAATATGAATCTCAAAATTCCATTACCGAAGAAGTTGAAATAGAAAAAAGAATCATTGCAGATGGCATTGTGACTGATAAAATCGATCCCAAAACTTCTTGGGTTATTCTTAAAGATTCAAAAAAAGTAAATTCTGTAAGATTGGGTGATGCCGTTAAAATGAAATACAAAAAAAATGGCTTTGCGAAGATTGGAAAAATTGCTGAATCATTGTTAGAACAATAAAACTTTACACATAATATTAGTCACCCTGAGACTGTCGAAGGACGATTCAAATATTGGGCTTGAACCACCCTTTAAAAGACTCAGGGTGACTACGATTTTTACTTGGAATCAATAACTAAAAAAATGCAATTCAAAAATAAAATCTCCGAACTAGCCGACCTTTACGAATATTTCATTTTCGATATTTGGGGCGTAATTCACGATGGTAGCACTCTTTATCCGGGTGTCGTTGAAGCAATCTCTCTATTGCGCTCAAAAAATAAAAAAATCTGCTTTCTTTCAAACGCGCCACGCCGTGCCATTAGGGTTGCTGATGCATTAAAAAAACTTGGCATAGCATCTCATCTGTATGATTTTATTCTAACCTCTGGAGAAGCCGCTTATCTTGATCTAGAAAAAAATCAAAAAAATGGCTTCAAGAATTTTGGTCAGAACTACACTTACATAGGTCCAGATAAAGATTTGGATTTGCTTGATGGACTTAATTATAAAATTGTTAATTCTGCAAAAGATGCTGATTTTGCTTTAACCACTGGTTTTAACGAAGATAGTTCCACCTTAGAAGAAAAACTTCCGCAAATTTTAGATGCCAAAAAGTTCAATTTACCATTAATTTGTGTAAATCCTGATTTTATTGTAGTTAGACAAAATGGCACTGAATCACTCTGCGCAGGGGTTTTAGCAAAAGAATATGAAAAAATGTCAGGAAAAGTTTTTTATTACGGAAAACCTCATGAATCTGTTTATAAAATCGTTTGCGAAATTTTTAACAATAATGATAATTCCAAAATGATTGCCATAGGAGACGCTATGGAAACTGACATAAAAGGTGCAACAAATTTTAAAATTGACTGTGCTTTAATTACTGGTGGAATTTTATCAAATACACTTGGAGCAAAGCATGGAGAGGTTACAGATAAAGTTAAACTTGAAGCAATTTGCCAAAGTCATAAACTTTTTCCACAATTTGTTTTACCTAAAATATAAATTTTAACGAATATCTAACGATGTATTATTCAAGAAAAAGAAACTCAAAAAAAATATTTTTTGTTGTTACCATAATTGCGGCTTGTGCTTTTGTGGCAGCAAACTTTTTAACAAAACAGACTCCTAATGAAGTCACTGTTGCAAAAGTAAATGGTCAGAAAATTTTTAAATCAGAAGTTGAAAGAAAATTACATGATATTTTTGACAGCGAAAGTCAAGCTGTGAAAACTCCTGAAATCAATAAATTACCAAAAGAAGTATTGGAAATTTTGATTAAAGAAGTTTACCTAGAAAAAGAATTAGCTAAAGAAGCAGCAAAATCAAAAATAGCTAAAAACCAAGAAGTTTTAGCTAAAATTGCTGATGCAAAAAACAAAATTCTACGCCAAGCCTACATTGATGATTTAACTAAAGCAGAAGTTAATGACGCTTCTGTGAATAATAAATATCTTGAATTAAGCAAAGAATTGGATGGCAAAAAAGAATATTCAATTTCTCACATTGTAGTTAAAACCGAAGAAACTGCTAATACGGTTTTAAAAGAATTAACTTCTTCAAAATCTGCAAAATTTTCTGATTTAGCTAAAAAATATTCTATTGACGAAGAAACCTCTAATAAAGGTGGCAGCCTTGATTACATTCTTGAAGATAACATGATTAAAGAAATCGCAGAAGTAGCCACAACTCTAAAAATTAATGAAGTTTCTAAACCAATTCAAACTAAATTCGGTTGGCATTTAATTAAAGTTAGTGATGTTCGTGATGCCCAATCTCTGCCTTTTGAAGCAGTGAAAGAAAGCATCAAAAACCAATTAACTCAAGATGTGGTTAATAAAATCAATTCTAAAATTACTAATAATGCTAAAATAGAAATTTTAATTTCTTTGCAAGAACCTGATAAAACTGACGAAGCTGCATCTGAAGTTGTTGATCCTAACACAATAGTTGCAGAAGAAGAAGTGGCAACAACTCAAGAAGCTTCTACAGAACAAGCTTCTACTGAAAAAGAAGAAGCTACTGAAAAAAAATCAGAAGTAAAAACTGAAGAAAAAAAATCTAAAAATGATTCAAAAACTAAATCTGATGCAAAAGACAAAAAGACCAAATCTGAATCAAAAAAGAACTAATAATTCCAGTTACAACAATAAGAACAAACCAAAAAGCCAAAGTTTTGAACGCAGCAATACTAATCAAAACAATATTTGGCTTTTTGGTAAGCACCCATCTTTTAGCGCCTTACAAAAAAAACGCCGCAAAATTTTTCAAATTTTAGTTACTAAAAATACCAGCATCGAATTAGAAAAACTTTTACTGGAACAAAATCTTCTAAATCTTAAAAGCTTAGTTAAGTTAGTTGATGGAGCGCAAATTGAATTTCTGATTGGTAAAGATCAGCTTCATCAAGGTATTGCTGTTGAATGTTCAAAATTACCCATCAAAAATCAGAATGATCTCTTAGAAGAGCTTTCTTCATTAGAGAAAAGCCAACTTCCAACCTTGCTTTTACTTGACCAACTTTCTGATCCACAAAATATTGGCGCAATTATTAGAAGTGCAATTAGCTTTGGCGTAACAAAAATTATTTTTTGTGAACATAGTGCGCCAAGAGAAAGCGCAGTAATGGCAAGATCTTCCGCCGGAACTATTGAAATGGCTGATTTAATTGTGGTAACTAATTTTAGTAATTTGATTGAGAAGCTGAAAAAAATTGGCTATTGGTGCATTGGCTTGGAAGGAAATTCTAATACTTTTATTAACGAGATAAAAACTTACAAAACAGTTGCTCTAATTGTTGGTTCAGAAGGCGATGGCATTAGAGAGTTGGTGAAAAAAAATTGTGATGTTTTGGCAAAGATTGATATTGATAAAAATGTTGAAAGCCTTAACGCTTCAGTTGCTACTTCAATTGCACTTTACGAATTATCAAGGAGATAGAATGAAGTATAAAAGCATCGCCGTGATTGCTGCCAAAAACAATAAAGAAGCCATTAGCAGAAAAGATTTTTTGGTTGCAGAATATGGCTTTAAAGATATCACCAAAAACCACAAAGAAGTTTCTGATATTGATTTGGTTGTGGCAATTGGTGGAGATGGCTTGATGTTGCACTTGCTGCATGATTATGAAAATAAACCCATTCCACTTTACGGCATAAATTGTGGCACCGTGGGGTTTTTGATGAATTCTTATCACCAAGAAGATTTTTTAAATACCATTAAAGCAGCAGAAGAATCAACGCTTTATCCATTGCGCATGGAAGTTATTACTCAAAATGGTGAAATACACAGCCATATTGCTATCAATGAAGTAGCCCTTCTACGGGAATCCAGTCAAGCTGCTAAAATTAAAATTGAAATTAATGGTCGTGAAAGAATTGAAACTTTAATTGCTGATGGCATTTTAGTTGCAACTCCGGCTGGCAGCACAGCTTACAATCTTTCAGTTCGCGGCCCTATAATTCCATTTGGCTCAAGAATAATTGCTCTAACTCCAATCAGCCCATTTCGTCCAAGAAATTGGCGCGGCGCACTTTTACCTTCAAGCAGTACAATTAAATTTGAAGTAATTAATGGAAATTCTCGCCCAGTAAGCGCTACCGCCGATTCAAAAGAGGTTAAAAATATTAAAGAAGTTTCAATTTTTGAAGATCGCACAATTGGTTTTAAGATTTTATTTGATCCTAACCATTCACTAGAAGAAAGAATTATTCGAGAGCAGTTTACTAATTGATTTATACAACTATACCAAACTGTTATGTTGAGCGAAACGAAGGATCTCTTTCAACCTTATGAGATGTTTCGCTACACTCAACATGACAATTTTTCTATATTTCAAAAAATAATCACCAAAATAAATTAAGTTAAAAGTTTGACTTTTAAGACTTGGTTTTTATAGTCCCGCCCCTCTTCCCTTGATTGATGTTTTAGTTTAATGGGTCTGTAGCTCAGTTGGTTAGAGTGCGCGCCTGATAAGTGCGAGGTCGGTGGTTCAAGTCCACCCAGACCCACCATTAAACTTTCTTCTTTAGTTAATTTTCTTCATAATTTCTGCAAACAAACTGGCTGGTAAAGACCCTCCAGTGATTTTATTGGTTGGGCTATTATCATCATTACCAATCCATATTCCAATCACAAACTTATCTTTAAAACCAATAAACCAAGCATCTCGGAAGTTTTGGCTGGTACCTGTTTTTCCATAAATATCATCAGCAATATTAGCATTTTTACCCGTACCGCTTTTAACCACCTCGCGCAAAATCTCTTTAATATATTCTTCTGCATCTTCCGAAATAACAGCTCCCAAACCAGATGTGCTACGCTTGTATAATGAATCATTTTTGTCATTTTTTATTTCAGAAATAACATATGGAATTACCGCTTCACCATTATTAGCAATTGTTGCATAAGCGCTGGTAAGCTCATATAAACTGACTTCCGTAGTACCTAAAGCAATGGTGGGATCATTCTTATCCATTTCAGAAGTAATACCAACTTTACTGGCAATTCGTACAATAGAATTTTTATCAAGTTTTTGCGCCAATTGCACCGCCACTGAATTTGAAGATTTAGCAAAAGCCTGTTTTAGTGTAATTTCGCCTAAATAATTATTTTCATAATTATCAGGCAACCAAGTTCCAATATTGATCTTCTTATCTTCAAAGACATCTTCAGGTTTAAAACCATTTTCAAAAGCAGTTAAATAAATAAAAGTTTTAAAGGCTGATCCGGGTTGTCTTTTAGCAAAAGTTGCACGATTAAACTGACTTTTTTGATAATCTTTACCTCCAGACATGCCAAGAACCGCACCATCTTTACTCATCACTATCGCCGCAATTTGAGATTTACCTAATATTTTATCATTAACATTAACAAATTTATTAAGAACATCCTCCAAACTATCTTGAATATTGCCATCTAAAGTAGTTGTAATCGAAACAACTCTTTCTTGTCCAGAATCATGCGAGATAAAATCAGAAAATTGATCCTTCGCAAAATCAGCAAAATAAAGCTTCTGCAGATTATCTATTTTATAAGCCACATCTTGACTTATTTCTGAAAGATTTTTTTCATCTAAGAAACCAGCATCAATCATCTTATCCAAAACCGCATCAGCTCTATTTTCAGCTAATTCTTGATTATTTCTTGGCGATAATTTTGAAGGAGCCTTAAGCAAACCAGCCAACATCGCCGCTTCATTTAAATTAATTTCAGAAACAGTTTTGCCAAAATAAAATTTTGTCGCATTACCAACTCCATAATTTCCCGAACCAAAATAAGCACGATTCAAATAAAGAGTGAGAATTTTTTCTTTAGTAAAACTATATTCCAACTGCACCGCCAGCAACACTTCTTGAATTTTTCTTTTGAAATTTCGATCTGGAGTTAGAAACAATAATTTTGCCAATTGTTGCGTTACCGTACTTCCACCCTGTACTATTTTTCCTGCTTTTTGATTAGCATAAAAAGCTCTGATAATACCAAAAACATCAACACCATGATGGCTAAAAAAACGACGATCTTCAGTTGCAACCACTGCATTAATCAAATTACTAGGCAATTCATAAAAATTAACTTCACTGCCTAAATTCTCACCAAAATTAGTGATTCTTTCACCATTTTTATAATTAACTTGCACAACTTGCTTGTTTTCTTGAACATCTAAACTATCAAGCCTAGGTAAGTCGTAGGAATAATAAAATATCACGATGATACCAAGGACTAAAGCCCAAACCGAGAAAATTAAACCCCATTTTAAAACGAATTTAAGAAACTTCATATTCTGTTAATCATGAAAAAATTTGCCTTAAAAAAATTTGCCTTAAAAAAATTTGCCTTAAAAAAATTTGTCTTAATAAATAACAAGCTGATAGAGGAAAAAGAAGCTAAAATTTCTATCAATCAAAGAGCCTGCCTTTTGGGCGATGGTATTTTTGAAACCTGCCGAATTTTTAACGGTATTATTTACAATTTTGAAGCTCATCAAGCAAGAATTAAAGCTGGTTTAAAAGCTTTAAAATTCTCAGCATCAATTGCTGATTTAGAAAAAAAATCTTATCAATTAATTAAAAAGAATCAGATCAAAAACGGTATTTTAAGAATCGCAATCAGCCGCGGCATTGGCAGCGCTGGATATTTACCAACTTATGAATCAAATTCTTTAATAATAATTCAAACTTCGCAAGTAAGAAAAATAACAACAAAAAAAATTATAATTGGCATTGGCTCAACCAAAAAACCACCACAAAATTCTTTACCAATATCCTGCAAAACCATGCAGGCATTGCCTTACACTCTTAACAAAATTGAAGCTCAAGAAAAAGGTTTGTTTGATTGCATCATGCTTTCGCAGAAAAATTTTATTTCAGAAACCTCTGCTGCAAATATTTTTTGGGTAAAGAATGGAGTGATTTACACAGCTTCTAAAGATTGTGATCTATTACTTGGAACTATTAGAGATAAAGTTCTAAAAAATTTTAAAGTTAAAGAAGTTAAAGCAAAAGTTAGTGATTTACAAAAAGCTGATGAGATTTTTTTAACCAATGTTGCTTGTTTGGCTTTACCTGTTGATGAGCTAATAATTGATAAAAAAACAATTAAGCTAAAAAAAGAAATTTCCTTAAAAATTTTAAAGTGGCTTAAAAACGATTTTAAGCCTCCTTTGCAAAAGGAGTTGAATCATCAGATTTAGCTTTAGGCAACCTCTAAAAATTCAATTTTTTTCAAACCAAACTCCCTAAAATTTCATTTTCAGAAATTTTTATTGTTTGAAATTTATAAAAAATTATGTGATTGTTAGGTTGCTGGGAATTTTTAGAGAATTTCCGCTCTAAAGTTGTATAGACCCTTTATTTTTGGTCTTTAACTTACGCACTGGTTTTTAGAAAGAGCCTAAAATTTGAACCTTAAATTCTCTTTTCTTGCTTGGTGGTTTTTTGAATTTTAAACTAAGAAAAATTCAATTCCTTGAAGTTAATTTTGCTCAAATCAAAATTTCTAAAACTCATTTTATTATTTAAAGAGCAACTAACTGCGTCTAAACATGAAACAATCAAAAGCTTTTTCGCTTATTGAGTTATCAATCGCAATCTTGGTCATTGGAATCTTAATAGCAGGCGCCATACAAGCTTCAAATATGATTTACGAATTCAGGCTTGCCGCTGCTAAAAATTTAACCAAAACCTCTGGAATAGAATCAATAAAAGACATGACTTTGTGGCTTGATGCCACAAGAGCCAATTCCGACTCCTCTCTCATTAACAGTAATGGAAAAACTGATATATCAAATAATGACCGAATTAAAACATGGAGCGATGCCAACCCAAGAAGATCTGGAGCTGCGCTGTCTTTCACACGTATTCCATTTTCAACAGATATTACAAGATATCATCCGGTTTACATTAAAAATGGCTTAAATGGTTTACCCTCAATAAAATTTGACGGGGAATATAATTGTTTAGAAGGGCTGACAAGTTTTGGTGAGATTTTTAAAGAAAACGAACTGACTATGTTTTTTGTTTTGATTATGAAAGGTCCCTTTGGAGTTACTCAAAGATTCCTGACTATGGCTACTAATACTTCTAGAATTGATGTATGGTTTGGTCCTTGGGATAATTCAACATTTCTATCGACAAATTACCGTGGAAAAGATGAAACAAATACTAATAATAGTTTTAATCTATCTTCGCAATTTCCCAACTTCGATAAATTTCCGATCTTGTTATCAATAAGATTACAAACTAATGGAAGATTAAGTGCAAAATTTAACGGCACATCTTTAACTGCATTAGCCACAAGACAAATTTCAGATCAGTTAGAATTAGGAAAAACTCTTACAATTCAGATGGGTTGGCCATATGGTATTGAAGACACCCCCCAATTCTATCTTTCAGAAATGATATTTTATAATAGTGGTTTAAAAAATGAGGAAATATTATATGTCGAAAAATATCTTTCTAAAAAATGGGGAATTGCTCTAAAATAATTTTTATTAGGTCTTGACTATTTAGTCTATCCTAAAATACCACGCCAACCCATATTTTGCTTGACTCCACAACACTTTCTTCTACTGTTTTTTTACCAGAAATCAAGGTGTCACCATTCGTTTTCTGTCAAATAAATTTAGTAAAACTTGAGCAAAGGGGAGTAGAAGAAAGTCATGAGACCATCTCAGATCGATAATCGTCAGGAAGATATTTTTAAAAGCCAATTCGCTTAATGATTGGGATTCTTTTGTTGCAGTGTTACGCACAATCTTTCCGATGAACAAGTTGTGCGTGGTTGGATGAAGAATCCTTACTGGCAGAACTTCTGCGGTTATGACTTTTTGCAATGGAACTTCCCGATTAATCCATCATCACTAACCCGCTTCAGAAACAGGCTTGGTGCCGCAAGGTTAGAAAAAATTCTTTCCCTAACAGTTTCTGTAGCATTGAAGTCAGAAGCTGTAGTAGTTAAAGATCTCAAAAAAGTTATCGTCGATACCACCGTAATGCCAAAGAACATCAAATTTCCAACCGACTCCAAGCTTTACAATAAGGTCAGAAAAAGATTAGTGAAGCTTGCTACGAAGAGTGTAATACCAACTATGTACATGCGGCTTTTCTTCTAAATTTTATCCTCAAAAATATTTCGCCTAAAAAGTTAATTAAAGATGGGAATTGGTATAATCTAACTCAGGCAAAACCATGTTCAGTCCCCTTGAATAATGAACAGGATTTTGATAAAAAATAGTTGGGTTATCTTTGAACTTTTCAGTTAAGAATGCAAATGGTGTTTTAAAGTTAAGGGATTTTAATTTTTTTGCAAAATTGTAAACAAGAATAAATTCTTGAAGGTGTTTTTCGAATTGAGTTATACTATCATAATGA
>Ga0214919_10002446_pt1 | contig 29296 bp, 31 predicted proteins | sample LL1503_MetaG_FD_177994 | JGI IMG/M metagenome (GOLD analysis project Ga0214919, IMG submission 177994) | Freshwater microbial communities from Lake Lanier, Atlanta, Georgia, United States - LL-1503 | ecosystem: Environmental > Aquatic > Freshwater > Lake | place: USA: Georgia | collected... | reverse complement strand
TAATTTTTAATTTGCTGAAAGAAGCTAAATTAAAAATGCATTATATCAACATGTTAGTTGATGATGATAGTTTAGCTGTGTACAGTAAAGCATTTACTTCAGATACCGCAGATATAAATGACAACTATGAAGTTTTTGAGCAGTTAGGTGATATTTCTGCAAATAAATTTATAGTATGGTATATGCATAGAAGATTTCCCAAACTAATGTGTTCCCAAGGTGTTAAAGTTGTTGCTCGTTTAAGAATAAACTATGGTGCGAAACAATCTTTTTCATCAATTGCAGAAAACTTGGGATTCTGGAATTTTATTACAGCTTCAGAAGAAGAGAGAAGTCGTTGTAAGAAACCTTTGTTAGAAGATGCATTTGAGGCATTCATTGGTGCAACTGAATATTTGATAGATACTAGAATATGTGAGTGTGTTGGATATTCAGTGGTTTATAATATTCTTGAGAGTTTATTTGATAAAATTCATATATCTTTGAAATATGAAGATTTATATGATGCCAAAACAAGACTAAAAGAATTGTTTGATTTTTTTGGTTCAGATGTTTTGGGAACATTGAAATATGATTCTGTCAAAAATATGGAAGAGAAGATTACATGTTGCACGATAATTCAAGAGTTAGGAAGAAAAAAAGAAATTTTAGGGGAAGGAATGGCATCATTAAAAATAGATGCTGAACAAAAAGCTGCGGCAAAAGCAATTGAGAATTTAAGAAGACGAGGATTTAGTAAACCAGTTCCGCCTATATATTCATTTTTTTCGTAAACAAATTATTGAATTTCCATTTTTTTCAAAAAAATGATTTTTTTATGATTTTTTTTAACTATTTTTCAGACTTATTAAAAACATGGACTTTGAACATATTATATCAACTATTCCTGAGTCTCCAATATATCGTCAATATAGAGAAATTTATATATCTCCTAAAGATTATAAAAGAGTTTATGAAAAAAAAGGTGAATCTTGTGAAGTTGTAGCATCTGGCTCTGGGATGTACTGTAATTGGTATTTTTACCATACAATGAATGACGATTTTGTGTATGTAATTCAAAATATAATTTCTGATGATTTTTCATGGCAAAGCGGATGTCCTTCAGCTCCAATAGACGAGGATGCGGAAGTTGCTGTTACTGACTTATCCTTTATGGAAGAAAAAAATTTTGAACAGAGTTGGTATGATAAAAGACTTGATTCCCCACCCGAAGCAGATTCACCGCCGAAGCTAGACAATGGATATATAATGGAATATATGGGTCCGAGACCTAAGGAATTTTGCCCTTATTGTACAGATGAAAATGATAATAATTGTCCTTATTATATTGAGTGAAAAAGTTTTGTATAGTTTTAACTTAAATGCAAAAATTGTTTTAGAATATTATTTTATTTAATAAAAAAATGTGTCCGTTTAGATATTTATTATTAGGAATTACAATCATAAGTCTATATTTAACATGTTGTAAAAAACAAAGAAAATAATAGATAGATTCTATTTGAAATTATAAAATGAAATATATTTTAATTTTATAATTTTAAAATAAATAGGTAAAAATAAAAATGCAACAAGAAATAAATTCTAAAAAAAGAACAATTGCAAGAAATGCTGAAAAATTCATGAAAAAAAGAGAGAGAAGAAATAGATCACCATTGGAACAGATGACTAATAGTATATCAATTATTTGTAGTACATTATTTGACGATTATTTTAATCGTGATATTCAGTTGTTAAGAAGAAATAATATAAAAAATGATTCACGTGTTATAAATGAAAAAATCGAAGATAGTTTTACCGAGGATCAGATAAAAAATTTAAATCCTGCTGCATTAGTTGGAGGATTTTTAATTTTGGAAGGTAAAAATATAGATGTAAAAAAAGTAGATTTTTTATTTAAAAAATCTACAAGTGGAGACTCTGCGATAGATTATTTTAAATCATTGAAAGTAAAGAAGGAAGATATAATAAGATATGCAAGATTTTGGTTGAAAATTTTATATTGATTGCCATAGTGATTTATTTTCATTTCCTGGAAACCACGAGTTTATACTAGTGTGTGATATCAAGCATTTATATAATTTAGAATCATAAGAAACTATTTGTTCAGTATTATAATTTATGTTTTCTTTCCAATTTTGAATAGAATTATTTTTTATTGTTGTTGAAGAATTTAAGATTTGTTTATCTACATCTACAGCGATGTTCTTATTAATCCATAAATTTATACCTGGTGTTGTAAATGAATTTGATGGATGAGTTGTATTACATAGATATGTTTCACCGTTATAAATTACACTTGTCCCAGCATTATATGTTATTCCAGGTTGCCATCCACTTACAACCTTTAAAGGATTAGATTTAAAAACATTTAAACATTCGTTTATTATATTCTGACAAGATGGTGATCCATTTTTTTTGTAACTCCAAACAAATATACCATTGTTATTTTGTTCATCGTCAAGAATACAGTTTACATATTTTTCAACTTCACTTAAAGTAATCAAATGACCACCCCATGCTTCTGGGGGAACTTCTGAACCTAACATTAAAGGACCTGTAAAATATGTTCTATATGCTTTGAATGCTAAAAGTGGGTCGTAAGTATTTCCGGCATCATAACTCATTATATTTATCCAATCAAGTAAATGACCACTTTTCTGAATTCCTTCAATACACATTCCGGTGTTTTGGCTTTTTGGCAAAGCATTTTCAAATTCATCAAAACCGTAAGCTCCGGTTGAAAATGCAGCCAATGATAATAATAAACCATTTGGTAAAAAATCTTTCATATCTTGAATTATTTTTCCAAGTTTTGATGAAGCAGCTATACCTTGAACATCTTCCCAATCTAAATCAACACCGTCGCATCCTAAATCAATAACTAAATTAGAAATATTTTCTGGTTTAAAAACATCAAATGTGAATGTTGCTCCACCAACAGAAAGCATAACAATAACACCCCTTTCTTGTAATTTTTTTATAGATTCTTGAATGACTTGAAATTCGGAAGAAAAATCTAATCCGGTTCCAATCCAATTTTTTGAATTTTTTTCATAAGAACATGCAGGTGTTACAAAACTTAAATAAACAATATTTATATTCGTATCTATATTAGATAAATCTGAAGAAGATGATGTTGCACTCCAATTAGAGCTCCAACTACAAAAATATGCACCTAATCCATAATTTCCTCTTAATTTTTTTTGAAAATTAGACATTTATTATCCCAAACTTATTTTTTAAATAAAAATTTTATTTAAAAAGTTTTACATTATCTGTGAACATTCATTATATTATTGGTATATATAAAAAAAATATTATAAGGCTTATTTTTTTAACTTTGAAAAAAATCATTTTCTTTATAATAAAAAATGGATGAACAAACAATTTTTATTATAATTTTTTTAATTTTAATAGCATCATTTTATTACTGTGATGATAAATTTTATGGACAACATGAATCGTTGAATTTTATGAATGGTATGGATTCATTTTCTTGTAGACTTATAAGTCTTGGATTAGCAGCTTTTTTATGTGCAGCTGTGTGGTCTTATTTTATAACAAATTATGTATAACAAAACTTAAAAGCAATATGAATTAAATAAAAATGGAAGATATTTCAGATGATGAATGTATTGATATATATAAAAATAATATTTTAGAATCGTTTAATAATGATTGTGAACATTACGATTTATCGGGTTATGATTTTGAAGGAATGCCTATTGATATAATAATATATTTTGAGAATGAAAAAGATGATGATGGAAATTATTATTTTTTTATAACATGTTACGTCTATGATAATCAACTATTGTCAAATGGTATTTTGTTGCAAAGAAATATAACTTTATTTACAAAAGAATTCTGTAGTTCTAATTTAGATGAAATTATAATTAATATATTAAAATTTCTTTTATATGATTTTAGAACAAAATTTAGTTATTCAAAGATTATTGATGAAATAATTTACAGTGAAGATAAAAAAGATTTAGAAAAAAAGAGAATGGCAAGATTAAAATTAATTGAAAATAAAACATTGGAAAGTTGTTGTGTGTGTTTTGAATATAATACCGTAAATACTAAATGTAATCATAATGTTTGTAGAAAATGTATTACAAATATAATCAAGAAAAATTCAGATAATCCATCTTGTCCTTTATGCAGACAAGCAATATAAAAATATTTTATTTAAAATACTTTAAAATTTTAAATAAAAAACGAAAGCGGTTGTTTAAGAAAAAAAGTTCTTAATACCGTCGAACTTGGCCTTTAACTTTATATACTGATCTTCCATTTGGTCATAATTATTTTTTAGTAGATCATATTCTTTATTTTTTTTTAAAATATCATCTTTTAGAACATCAATCTCTTTTTCAGTATTTTTCTTATGAGAATCTACTGAAGTTGATAATTCGTTTAAGTACTTATTTAGAAATACAAATTTTATAGAAAAATCTTCTTTTTCGTTACCATCATCTTTTAATTCTTTTAAAGGAACTTCTTCTTTTCTTTTTTCTTTTACGACGAATTCTTCTTTTTCTTCTACCACTTTTTCGTATACGATTTCTTCATTTTCACCACCAGTTACATCTTCTTCTTCTTCTTCTTCTCCTCCAGTTACTTCATTTTCCTCTTTACCAGTTACATCTTCTTCATTTTCATCTTCATTTTCTTCTTCATCTTCGTCCTCTTCCTCATCATTTGTTAGTAAAGTTTCATCGTGTTTAAATTTCCATTCTTTACAAATTTCTAATGATATATCGTCTAGTTTTATCATTACTCCATCAACATATCTACCAACTACAAGTTTTTCTGTTGCAGATTTAAATACCAATGTCGATTCAGGATGCCATATTGTGTCATATTCCTTTAATCTTTTAAATTTCAAATTACCAATCTTTGAGCTCATTTTATAGAAAAATATAAATCTTTAAATTTAGAAAAATCAATTTTCAATTTTTAAAAGAAAGAGGTTTAAAACAAAAAATAATTTAATAAAAAATGTCAATTGGTAAACAACAAATAATACACATTGCGTCCGAGGTAGTTATTATTACTGGAATAAGCATTTATTTTCAATTAAAAGTTAGAAATCTTAATAACGCTATTGAAAGATTGGAAAATAAAATCGAACAACAGGATCAAGTAATACAAAATCACGAACAACTTTTACTAAGAATTATGAATAATCTTGATTCAATGGATACTAATATATCTGAAATGAAAAAATCATGGGAAAATAATAAAAAAACAAATTCTTCCTCATCATCTTCTATAAAAGTAAGTAAAAAAGATAAGGAGAAACAACCTAAGATAATATCAACAAAAAACATCTCAAAACAAGAATTACCTATTCCGCAACAACAGCTACGTAATTCACAAGAATTACCTATTCCACAAACCATCAAGTTACAAGAATTACCTATTCCACAAACCATCAAGTTACAAGAATTACCAATTTCACAAACCATCAAGTTACAAGAATTACCTATTCCACAACAAGAATTACCAATTCCACAGCAAGAGTTACCGCCTATTCAACAAGAGTTACCTATCCCACAACAACAATTTCATCATATACAACAACAATTTCATCAACAACAATTTCATCATCAACCTCCACCTCAGTTTCATCGTCAACCTCCACCTCAATTTCATCATCAATCTCAATTATTTCCAAATAAACAAGTATTTTTTCCAAATATTCCTAAAAATGAAAATATTTTTGTAATGGAAATTAAACCAATAGAAAAGGTAAAATCTTCTCATAAAATTGAAGAAATTCTTGAAGAAAAAAATAATGAAGATCTTGATAAAGAAATCGAAAAAGAATTAAAAGAACTTGAAAAAGAATTTGAAAAAGAATTTGAAAATGAAGACGAAGAAGAAGACGAAGAAGACGAAAATGAAGAAGACGAAGAAGACGACGACGAAGACGAAAATGAAGAAGAAGTGTGAATTAATTTTTAAATTTTTTAATCAGAATTTAAAAATTTATAATAGTCCTAAATGTTGTAAAATTTTATTTTTTATTATCTTATCATCTTTCAAAACTATATTATTGATTTCGTTTAATTTTGAATCAATATCATTTAAATCATCTATTTCTTCGGCTTCAGCAACTTCATCACCTTCTTCTAATAAACTTTTTTCAGATACATAAAGATCATCATCATCGTCTTTATCCGCGTTTGATATATACATATCTTCATCTTCTTCGTTTTCTTCAACTTCGTTTTCTTCTTTATCAGCTTCGTTTTCTTCTTCGTTTTCAACTTCTTCTTCGTTTTCTTCAACTTCTTTATCAGCTTCGTTTTCTTCTTCATTTTCTTCTTCATTTTCTTCTTCATTTTCTTCTTCTTCTTTATCTTCTTCTTTATCAGCTTCGTTTTCTTCTTCGTTTTCTTCTTCATTTTCAACTTCATTTTCAACTTCTGATTCACTTTCATCTATTATTATATTTTTTCTTTTTCGTCTTATTATAGGACTTAAAGTTGATTGGTTTGAAAAAACACTTTTAGGAGACGAAATAACATTTTCATCATCAGTGTCATAATCTATAATTTTTCTTTTTATTATAGGACTTAAACTTGATTGTGCACTTTTAGGAGACGAAATAACATTTTCATCATCAGTATCATCGTCTATAATTTTTCTTTTTCTTTTTCTTTTTCTTTTTATTGGTGTATTACTATTACTACTTTTAGGTGATTTTTTACATTTATTAGATTCTTGATGTTTTTTTAGTTTTATTTTTAAAATTAAAGATCCACATTTGTTACATGTTACCATACCATTTTTTTTTAAAGATGATGATATAGAAGTTTTATAACTTTTGTTAATAATACATCTTCCAGTTTTTGGATTTCTTATTTGATTTTTTTTACACGATTTTCTTTTTTTGTTAGTAATAGGATCTATTTCATATTTAGGTGAAGTTTTAGGTGAAGTTCTTGGTGAAGTTCTTGGAGAAGTTCTTGGTGAAGTTCTTGGAGAAGTTCTTGGTGAAGTTCTTGGAGAAGTTCTTGGTGAAGTTTTAGGAGAAGTTTTAGGAGAAGTTCTTGGAGAAGTTCTTGGAGAAGTTTTATAATTTTTGTTAATAATACATCTTCCAGTTTTTGGATTTCTTATTTGATTTTTTTTACATGATTTTCTTTTTTTATTAGTGCTAGGATCTATTTCATACTTTGGTGAAATTCTTGCTGGTGATGATGATACAGGACTTTTTCTTGGAGACAATCCGACATGCTCTTTTAAAATAATATCTTTAAGCTTATCAGATTTTAAATTTATAAGAGATGTTTTTGTACCTTTATATAAATTATTTTTTGTAATATATTTTATAAAAATATCCTTAGAACCCCAATTTTCAACTGCCAATCTATCTATTTTATTTTTCAAACCTTTCTCTTTTTTTTCTTGAACATCTGTTAGAACTTTAGCTAGATCTGTTAAACTTAAATTTTTAATTGATGTATATCCCATTTTATTTTTCGAATTTGGAGCCCGATTTATACCTTCTTCTTGTAACTTTTTTATCAAATATTTAACAGATTCATTTTTATTATTTTCTAATCTTTTTTCATAATTAAAAGAAGTCATTGTTTTTATTTATAATTAAATATTTTTTATATGTTTTTTTAAAATAATTTATTGGTTGTAAAAATATTGGTAATTTAAAAATAAGATACTTAAAGTACTCAAAATCTTTTATTAAAAATGACAAAACAAAACATAAAAGTTGTTAAAGTTCCGTTAAATCCAGATGAAAAACAGGCTTTAAATAAATTGCAAGTTTTTCCAAGAATGCCAAGACTCTATTTAGAACTTTTAGAAAACAAAACAAAAATTAAACATAATTTGGTAAATAGTGATTATATACCTTCCGAAAGTTATTCGAAAACAGATGAAACTATTATTGAAAATAAAGAAAAACAATATAAAAATAATTCTGAAAAAGAAAACGATGACGATAATTTTGAATCCAGATTAAATAAATATTTGAATGAAAATAAGTCAAGTGAAAAAAATAAAGAATATGACAAATACGATAGAGTTAAAGAAAAATCTAAATATAATTCAGATATACCTATAAATGATGAAGATAAATACAAAGATGAAGACAAACACAAAGATGAAGACAAATACAAAGATGAAGACAAATACAAAGATGAAGATAAATACAAAGATGAAGATAAATACAAAGATGAAGATAAATACAAAGATGAAGACAAATACAAAGATGAAGACAAATACAAAGATGAAGATAAATACAAAGATTATGAAGATGATAAGTATAAAGAAAATGAAGATACTTTCAAATCTCCATCGAGTGATATTTCTGACAGATTACAAGAACTTTTAAACGATAAAGATGATGATAAGTTTTCGCAAAGAAGGTCTGATAAATATAGTAGACAAAGAAGTTTATCCAATTATAAAAGTGTTGAACATTATAGAAAACAAAATGATGTTCAAATGCCTCCTGCTTTATCAGAAATTGATAATAAAGCAGGAATAGTAAGGAAAAAAGAACTACGTGATCTTTCCACAACCTATAATGATCAACAAGAAGAAGATCTTAAAAGAGAACTTATGTTTAAGATAGATTTATTAAAAAAATCTTATCCAAATGCAACTATTCCAGAATTTAGTATTCATTCTGATTATAATACTATGAAAAAGACATATGATTCAACCGTTAGAAGATTGTCATTAGATTCGTCAGTTGATAGTTATAAAAGTTATTTAATTGGAGGGTTTATGGTTTGTGAATATATACTTGGAAATTATTTGGGTCTTGATATGCAAGGTTTCACACAACAACAGATTATGTCAATGAATTCATATGAAAAACTTTTGATAGAACTTGGAGAAAAATCTTACATGCCCCAAGGTTCTAAATGGCCTGTTGAGGTTCGATTACTTGGTTTGATAGTAATGAACGCAGTTCTGTTTATCATTAGTAAAATGATTATGAAAAAGACAGGAAGTAATTTAATGGGAATGATCAATAGTATGAATAGCAATTCTTCTCAAAATCAACCAAATTTAAATAAAAAGAAGATGAAACCACCAACTATAAATCTAGATGAAATTCCCGAGGTAAACGAAGTCTAAAAAATATTCTTATATAATTTTTTAATATAAGAATAATATATGAAAAAATGTTTTTTTATAAAAATAAAGTAAGAAACTATATTCACGTATTCTTATGATGTAAGTCGTGTTTTTGATAGAATTCCATCTATCTGGAATTCACAAGAAAAGATAACGCTAAAAATATTTTAGTGTTGCATTTATTCTAAATTCTATTTCCTTTTTCCGTCTGGAAGCCATCCCTTAACATTATAATAATAAGAGTATGAAATTTTCTTAATCTCACCTCTACAAATAGGACATATTTTTTTATCCAACAATTTTTCATAACAATCATAACATATATAATGACCACATTCTCTTAATAATACACAAGTCTTGTTGGGTTGTCCTTTCGGAACAACTTTTTTATTTGACTTTAACTGTTCAAAACAGATTGGACATTCAAAATCAGATTCAGATTTAGATTTAGATTCATCATACGGTTTTTCTCTGATACGTTTATAACTTAAGTATTCAAATATAGCATAACATATTTTTTCTTCTTCTTCTTTTGATTCTTCGCTTCTTATTATTTTTATTTCTTTTAATATTTCTTTATTTAGTGACTTTTTGAAATCTTCTTTTAGTTTTTGTATTTTTGATTCTCTTTCATCTTCAATTTTTTTTATATTTTGTAATGCAATATCAATTGGTAGTTTATCTTTAATTTTTTTAGTAGTATCAACTCCTTTTTCTACTAAAAATTCAACCATTCCTATATTTTTAGAATTAATAGCATTATACAATAGTGTTTCACCAGCATTATTTATTTCATTAATATCTGCACCGTGATCAATTAAATAATTAGCTATATCTCTATTGTATTCTATTTTTTTATTTTCTATTGTATAAAATAATACTCTATTACCAAATTTATCTTTAATATTAATATCAGCTCGTTCTTCTTCTAATAAAAATTTAATCATTTTCACGTTTTTTTCATGTACTGCATGCTGAAGGGGTGTTTTACCATTTATATCTTGTATATTAATATTTGCACCTGCACGACATAACATTTTGACTATGTCTATATTTTTTATATAAGCTGCCTCGATAAGTGGTGTTTTACCATTTTTATTTTTTAAATTAACATTAATACCTTTTTGTAAAAAAAATTCAACCATTTCTGGTTTTTCTTCAAAAATAGAATTATGAAGTAGTGTATCACCATCTTTATCTTGTGTATTAATATCTGCTCCTTTTTTAAGTAAAATATCAGCTATATTTGTGTTATTATTTCTTATTGTATAATACAATGCAATAGTACCTTGATAATCTTTTAAATTAACATTAGCACCATTGTCTAATAACAAATTAACTGTTTCTTCTATATTAGAATTTACTGCACGCATAAGAGATGTAAAGCCTTTTGGTGTCTGTAAATTAACATCTGCACCTTTTTGTATTAATATCTTCATAATTTCTATAAAACCTTTATATGATGCATACATTAATGGATTAAGTTCTTTACCATCAATTAGAAATATTTTATTAATATCTCCACCATTTTCTAGTAATTTTTTAATCAATTGTATATTATTTTTTTTTATAGCTTTAATTATTTCTTCAGGTATTTTAGACAAAGTACCTTCTTTTGTTTCAGGTTCAGGACGATCCATACCATCATTCATTTTTCTCAACGACTTTCTTGATTTGACTGATTTTCTCAATGACTTTCTTGATTTGACTGATTTTCTCAATGACTTTCTTGATTTGACCGATTTTCTCAACGACTTTCTTGATTTGACTGATTTTCTCAATGACTTTCTTGATTTGACTGATTTTCTCATTTTTGTTTTATTATATATTATATAAAATAATATTAAAAAAATTATTAAAGAAATAGAAGTAGATACTATTTCAATAGTGAAATATTCTTCGTCGTTACTTTTAATCCAGCTAAGCTCATTTTTGCAGTATCTGTTTTCTTTACAGAAAAAATCATTTTTCCATGGTATTAAAAATACTCGATAATTTTATCCGACACGTACCACATAAAACTCCAACCCAAACAAATCAATCCAAATATAAAACTATCTTTGTCGTTTCTATTAAAGAAAATTGAACAACAAACAAGACTTTCTATTCCATGAATTTGTATAGTATGTTTTAACAATCTTTTGTTTAACATGGCATTATAAAAAACGTAAAAATCTGTTATAACATATCTTACTTGTATTGATAAAAGCCAGCATTTTAAAATATTTTCAATATTGTGATTATGTATATCTAAACCAATTAAATATCTTCCAAAATTTAAACTGTTATTCATACCAGTTGGATTATATAAAATTGTGTATAAAACCCAACCAGCACCAAAAACATGTAAAAGTACTGAAAAACTGCATAATAATTTAAATCTCTTTCGTTTACAAATTTCAAACATTTTGTTACGCATTGCAATTATTCTATTTAAACGATTTTTTTTTATTTTGAAATTCATATTGTTTATATTATATAAAATATAATTATTGATTTTTATAACTTTAAACAAGTTATAAAAATAATATTTATTAATAAAAATACAAGAGTTACTTTAAGAAGAGCTTTCATTCTTTATTTTCTTCTTTGAAGAATTTTTCTTCTTTTTGGGTGTAATTTTGGGTGGTTCTTCATCTTCTTTTACTTCATTTTCTTTTGTTTTATTTGAATCTTTTTCAACTTCATGTTCGTGTTCGTATTTTTCCTTCTCATTATTAGCTAACATTATATATTTTTTAATAGTATCACATTTTTCTGTTTGTAGTTCTTTCCACTTTATCTGAAGTTTGCGATGAATATCTTTTTTCGTAATATCGGGAAACTCGGATTTTAAAGATTCGGTATTTTCTTGCTTGAAATGTTGAAAAGGAGTCTTAGGCTTATCAATTATACCATGTGCATTTTTATATTCTTGTATTTTTAAAATATATTCTTGCTTTTGTTTATCGGAAAGATCATTATATTTTCTAAATTCATCTGAATCACTTGTCTTTAAAATATTCCATCTTTTTGACAACTCCTTTGTTATTTCCAAATTATTTGTTATACCAGAATCAATTTTTACATCATTTCTCATCTCTTTCACATAAAGAAAGTATGGTGTCAAGGGTTTCTTTGGTTTATCATCATCTTTATCAGACTTATTTTTCTTTTTCTTAATGTTATTGGATGTTATAAAATCATCGAATTTTTTCTTGTTTTCTTTCGACTTGAATTCTTTCATAATATCATTCTTATTTTCTTTGTCACAAGATAGAACAAATTCTTCAATGTACTTAGTGATTAGCTTTGAAATTTCAGTCATGTTTTTGGATTAATAATCTGATTAAATTAGAAGAAAAAAACTATAAAAATCAATTTTTTATAGCTTAATTAAAATTATCATTGGCATTGGCATTTTCAATGTAATCAAATTTATCGTCTTCAAAATCTATCACATCATCCTCAAAAATTATATCATGTCCATAAATTTTTTTGCTTATATGTAAAAATGGTAATTCAAAATTAAAACAACTTTTTACAGAAATTGGATAATATTGAAAAAACCCGTAAACATTTTTTATAGTCAAATGTTTTGATACTTGTTGTTGATTGACTCTCATTGGTTTTGAATCGTATTTATTTCCAATCATTACCTTGAAAAATGAATTAAAATCTTGATCATTAAAGTTTTTTTTTAGTTTACGTATAATTTCTAAACTTTTATTAAACGATGATTCATTGCTTAAATCAAACATTACAAAAATAGAATCTATATCAATGTTTCTAAAATTTGAAATTTCGTCATCGATATCAGTTTCACCTGAAAAATCATGAACGAAAATATCCAAAGATCCTTTGTTTGTCAAAAAATTTATTTTGGTTATTTCAAATGATTTTGTTGGAATATAATTTTTATTGAATTCTCCAGTATTTACTCTTTTTACATATGCAGTTTTACCAACATTAATTGGTCCTAATAACAAAACATTAATTGGATTCATCTTTTCTATTTATAATTTTATTTTATATATTTTTTGTATTTCAATTTTTTTATAAATCTAAATTGAAAATTGAATTTAAAAATAATTTTGTTAAGTTGATTTGAATGAAACCCAATATGAAAAAAAAGAACTCAAATATTTTTTCTCAACAGAATATTAAACAAATTAAAATAACTTCTTTTTTCAAAAAAAAAAATTACGGATATAACCATTTAGAAAATACATGGCATTGTTGTGAATGTGGTATCGATCTGGGTTCTTCCAATCCTCGACAATTTTGTGGAAAATATCAATGTAATAATAAACTATAATAGATTTAATTAAATTTTTTTATACCTATATAAGGTATAAAAAACGAAGGTATTCCAAAATAATTGAATATAAAAATTATATTAAACTTATATATTATATTTATATTACTTTACTTTACTTTCTAATCTTCAACTCAAAATTTGTCTTTCCATTTGCAATCATCATTTTTACCATTTCTACGGCCATACTTTCAGAAACCTCAATAATAATTTTATCGGATTCCTTTGGTTCTTCTTCTTCCATTATATCCGCCCAAGATTTTTCTACCACCTGATAATTTTCTTTAGGTTTTTCTATCATCTGTTTTTCAACCACAATCTGATAATTTTCTTTAGGTTTTTCAACTTCCATTTTATCTATTTTTTTCATCTTTCTACATGGTTCTAAAACTCGATTCTTATAATTATCGAAAGTTTCGGATGGATGTTTATAAATACAAATGAAAGTATCTTTAACATGGTAAGAACCATCCTTACAAGTAGTATGTTTACAATTCTCTCCGAAAATGCAATCTTTAATAGACAATTCTTCTTTCGAATGAGCATATGTACATCCTTCAGATTTATTGCAAGCTACACCAAGAAAGAAAGAATTGCACATTTTCGAAAAATGTTTGAGTTTATTAAGATCTTCATCAGAAGGACGAGTGATTTTCTTCTTATCAAGATTCAAACGAGAATAGAACATATCCAAATCTTCTTGAGGATGAATGTAAAAACAAACGTTTTTTGGATCAACATTTTTACATTTTTTACCTTTAACACGATTGCATTTTTCACCATAATGACAATCTTGAATACACCACTCATCTTCATAATGAGCATTTTTACATCTGTTTCCATAAGTGCATACTTCATCAGAGAGAATAGACTTGCACAAATTTCCAGACTTAGCAGAATCAAAAGATTTGACTGAAGCATCATTTGAGTTGTCATCGGCAGGATTATGAACATTTTTCCTATTGTTTTTTCTGTTCTTGACTTCTTCAAACGTAGGGAAAAAAGCTTCGTTAAAGTTTGAGTTCATTTTTCTTGACTTGGGAAAGTTTCTGAGAAAGTTGAAATAATAATAAAAAAATACAAAAAAAATCATTTTTTTTACTTTTTGACTTTGACATTATTTTTCATTATATATATTATTTTTACCAGAAGCATATATTACATCACGTAAATAAGTTTGTCCATTAAAAGATGTTGTTATTACTTGAAAAAACATCTCTATTAAATTAAAAAATGTTTTTTCACTATAAATATATTTTATTATTGAAAAAGTAGATGTTGCTATTAAACCTGGTGATCTGATCCATAAATTTATAAATACAGCAATTTTCAAACGTTGTTTTTTTTCCAAATACCCTTGTTGATATAAAAATAAAAAAAAATAATCTATCGCACCTGGAAAACCGCATATAAAAAAATGAGCGAACGCAGAATAATATCCATTTTCAAAAATAAAAACTGTAATGGAACCAATTCCAACAAAACATATATGATGGAAAATATCCGCTTTTGTACAATAAAAAGCAATCACATGGTATACATGCAAAATTAAAATAATATAAATAGTATCATAGAAAGGGGTAATATTTTTCAAATGAAATATTGGATCTTCAAATATACAGTAAATCGGTTCTATACAAAGAAAAGTGATGTATAAGTTTACTATAGAATGTATGAGATACCAAATTGATAATTCATTTAATTTCAAAAAAAATGATAAAAAAACGTGACAAATAAAAAGTATAAATGTGAAATAAATTAAATCAAACATTATTTAATTAAATTATAAGGTTAAATGTTTAAATTAATATTATTAACCATAATTTTGATGTATAAAATTTCATATATTTAAAATATAATATATGGAAAAACTTTTTTGATATTTTTTTATTAGTAGTATATAATAAAAATGAAAGAACAAAAGGAAATATGTGCCAAAGGATATCATTATCATCCTACACATCCTAAATCTGATAAAAATGGATGTATGAAAGATGAGGATATGAAGAGTGAAGATATGAAAGAACAAAAGAAAATATGCGCTAAAGGATATCATTATCATCCTACACATCCTAAATCTGATAAAAATGGATGTATGAAAGATGAAGATATGAAAGAAAGTTTTGGTAGTATGGCAATTTATAATGCAGTAAGATGCTCAGGTGATCGTAGATTAAATAATACAACAAGTTATGTAGGTATTTAACATTTTTTTATTACTAGATTTAGTAATAAAAAAAATCATGAAAATATTTATAAAAGAATTATATAGTACATCTACAATTTGGACAATATTCTCTTTCTAAAATTTTTGGATAACAATTTGTGCAAAAATAATGACAGCATTCTAATGGAATACATTTAATATTATTATTTAGACAAATACAACATTCACTCATTTGAAACATTAAATTACATTTATTGATATATTTAATTACATTGTAATCATTTGTAATATCTTTAGGTATTTCATTTAGATTTGTACAAATTTCTTTAAAAATTTGGTATTGTTCAATGGGAGATTTAAAATCTTCTAAACAAAAATATAAAAAATTTAATATAGTCTCTCTCTGTTCCTTTGATTGTATAATAGATAAAATCTTTTTAACATACCCCAACGAAATTTCGTAATCATCATCTTCGTTTGAAATACTAAGAATATATGAATTCATTACATTTGAAAAATTCCATTGAGAATTTAAAATTGTTTTCTCATCGCAATTTTCAGCGAATAAGATAAAATATATTTTTAATTCATCGTAACTATCTTCTAAATATTCATTATAAGTCATTAAAGCTATCATGAAAACATTTTCTAATTTTATTCCTTCCAATGCATATTTTCTACATTTGTCATAATCACGTTCTTTTTTTAAATAATGTAGAGTTATTTCAATTAATGCTAGTTCAGTATCAATACCCTTTTCTATCATGTGTTCTAATATTTGAATTTTTTGTTTATATTTACGATCTTTGTCATATTTGAAAACTAAATCATACAAAAATTTTTCTGTATTTTTATTTAAAATAATATCTAATAATAGGTCTTCTTTACAAGTTGAAATAGTAACATTTTGTTTTTTAACAATTTGTTCAAGCTCTCTAATTTTATCTAATCTATCACGGGCTATTTTATTATTATGCAAAATTATTGCTTTTCTAACCTTTTTTAGAAAATCTCTACGAACAGGCGTGTTTTCAAGCTTTAAATGTAATTCAAAATAAGAGACTATTTTAAATGAATCATACTTAATACAACCGTTACCATTTCCATCAGATAAAATTATATTTGGATAGCATTTGGTACAAAACTTTTCAATATCTTGAACATTTAAAAAATTATTGTTAATTCGAGCAAAAACTTCTGCATAATCACTAATTTGTTTAACACTCATCATTGTATAATATATTTATCTTTTCACTTATTATTTAAATTAAAAAATCAATTTCTTTTCTAAAGACTAGCAGGATGAATTTTTTCAAATGTATCTTCTCGTATTTCAAATTTACATTTCCTAAAATAAAACATCAACAAAATAAATAAAATAAATAAAATAAAAAAAAGAATCATCAAGTACATATTTTATTTAAACAAAGATATAAATTTAAAGAATATATTCGTTTTATTTTAAAAATGAGCAATACAAGTATAAATAGAGAAAGTTTTTTAGAAATATTATACGAAAACTATAGGTTAAAAAATGAATTGGATCATTTAAAGAATGAGAAATCTTTAAATGAATTGGATCATTTAAAGAATGAGAAATCTTTAAATGAATTGGATCATTTAAAGAATGAGAAATCTTTAAATGAATTTAAAACTAACATGTTAGAACAAATTAAAATTTTGAGTGATAAAGTAAATAAATTAGAATATAGAATAAATAATGAAACAGAAGTTAGTGAAAGTCATCTTTCATTTGAAGAAATAAAAAGATTAATAAGTAATGAACTTGTAAAAACAAAAAATAAAATAACTATTTCAAAAATAATATACAACCATCAATATTGTGATTCTTATGAAGATTTTTTTAAAGATAATATTCAACCTTTAAAAATAAAATGTGATGGAATACAAATTTCATTAGATAATTTAAATGATTGTATTTGAAATACTTTTTATACTTGGTAATCAACTTTTTTTTTTTCGATATCTGAATATGATGATCTTTGTATTCCTATACTAGGTGTAAAAGAATACCACAAATCAACTTTTTGTAACTCAACCCAACTTACATCAACACAATACTCATCAGACCATTCTTGTGTTGTATTATATTTATTTAAATCCCTTTCGTATATAGAAATAATTTTAGGTATGTAATTTTTTTTAACAAGGTAACCTGAAGCCGTTCCTCCCGATTTTACACGAATTATACCTTCAATATCTGTTGGTTCTGCGATATGTTTATTAATACCAAGCATTAATACATCCCAATTTTTAAAATTTTTAAGAAAAGTATTTATACTATTCACAGCGTAATTCATATCTTTAATATAAAAATCATCTTCAGTAATTAAAATATAAGGTAAGTCTAATGTTAGTGCGTATTTTAAAGCTTTGATATGAGATTTTAAACAACCTATACGTCCATTTTCTGGAGTGTCTACGGCATCAATTCTTTCAATTATATTACTTTCAGTATCGTAATCTTGGAAATTGCTTAAAAAATCTAGTTTCCTATCATTTCTTTTCTCAAGATTTATGTACAAAATTTTCGGTATAATTTTTAGAAATTGTTGACTTGGTGAGAGTTCTTTAAAATTTTCAATTAATACAAGTTTATAATTATCAAAAACAGTCATTTTACAATCAATAGAAGATAATAAAATTATTGTACAGACAATAATTGATATACCTAAAAATAAATATAAAATATGGGATGGTGATGGTAAACAAAACACTATGATAGACAAGACCAAATGAATGAATACCAAAATTATATTTAAATTATTTATATTTTTACATAAAACTGGTGAAATTGTCATTTTTTATTTTATGGAAATATTTTTTTCATTTTTTATTTTTTTAGTTATATATATTTCTTTGATGCCACATTTCGGCGTAATTATTACCATTTGCCCAATTTTGATTATAAATATTATTATCTATTTTATGTTTTACAATAGGTTGATTATTTATAGAGTAAAAATTAGATGTATAAATACCAAATAATATCTTAATTTTGTTATCTTTATTATTATCTAAAAATGTCCATAATGCTTTTCCAAAATTATAAGGACCAGTAGGATCTAATGGATGTAATCCATATTTATTATTTTCAACGTTAAATATCATTTGTTCAATTGCTAGTTTTATTATAGGATTATTTTTTATAGAGCCAAATAAGCCACATGTAATACCTTTTCTATAGTTTAATTCTGGTATTCCGCGATCATGAAAGCATACTAAATCTTTATCATCTGCTATAGAATCTAGACTTATATATGTTTCTTGTTTCCAATCTGAGCACCATCCACCTTCCTTCAAAATAACACAAAATTTAAAAAAATCGCACTTGTAAGAATAAGGTTTTAGTTTTTTAAAAATATTTAAATATCTTTTATTAAAATTTTTAATTAAATATTTTTCACAGTCCAGTCCTGACCAATACACTATTTCATAATCCGGATTTAATTTTGTCCAACTATCGTGAGCTTTTTTATAATCATCAATCATACTTTCTGGAATTGTCATTGAATTTTCAATATAAATTTTATGAATAATTTTAGGTATTTGTTGGTTATTTTTTAATAAATAAGTACAACCGAAGTATATTATAATAAACAAAATACATATAGATAAAATAAATATTTTTTTTTCCATTTATTTATTTATGTATATGCGTTTTAAAATAAAAAATAATATAAAATGATTTTTATACTATTTAAAAAAACCTAAATATTTATTAAAAATGACATCTAATAGTCCAAATAATACTTTTTATGTAAAAGAATTTAATCCAGAAATTATAGCTCCAAACACTGATGCTTTAACTGAAACAGAATCTTTTGGAGGAAGCAAAACTTTTGTAATAGGGAAGCCTGGTTGTTTCACAAAAAAAACACCAATTTTAATGTACAATGGAGAAATAAAAAATGTTGAAGATGTTCAAGTCGGAGATATTGTTATGGGAGATGATTCAACACCTCGAAATGTTGAGGAAATCTGTCATAATTTCGATGAAATGTTTAAAATAATTCCTCAATCTGGAGAATCTTACACTGTTAATAAACAACACAAACTAGTTTTAAAATCATCATCATCTCATAATGATAAAAAAGATGAGATACTTGAAATTACCGTTGAAAATTATCTAAAAGAATCCAAAGATTTTAAGGATAAAATGAAAATTTTTAGAAATGCAGTTGAATTTCAAGAACAGAAAACTTTACATGATCCATATTTTTTTGGATTATATTTAAGTAGCGTACTTTCAAACTATGAAGTGAAAGATTTTCGTCTACCCTATAATTATATAATAAATACTAGAACAAAACGATTTGAATTACTTGCTGGTTTATTAGAAAATAAATATAGTATTGAAAATAATTCTCTGAAATATAAAAATACTAAACAACTCTTATTTAATGATATTGTATTTTTAGCCAGAACTTTAGGATTCTGTGTTGATACTTTAACAGAATATTGTTTGATATCTGGAAATCTTAATTTGATACCATTCAAAAATTCTGTGGATTTTCAACAGTCAAATGATGATGATAATGTATTAGAAACAAGTTTTGAAATTGAATCACAAGGAGAGGGTGAATATTTTGGTTTTACTTTAGATGGAAATCATAGATTCTTACTAGGAACTTGTGATGTTGTGAGAAATACTGGAAAATCCACAATTATTGCAAGTTTGTTATACGCCAAAAAACATATTTTCCCAGCTGCTATTGTTTTTTCAGGATCGGAAGATTCCAACGGTTTTTTTCGTAAAATTATGCCAAGTACTTTCGTTTTCAATGAGTACAATGAAGACCAGCTAAAAAGCTTCATTCGTCGCCAAAAGATCGCTAAGCAGCATTTACAAAATCCTTGGTGTGTTTGTATTCTGGACGATTGTACCGACGACACCCGAGTGTTCAATACACCATTGCAACAAGGAATTTTCAAGAGAGGCCGTCATTGGGCTTGTTGGTACATAGTTTCGCTTCAATACGCCATGGATGTGAAACCCGTAATAAGAACCAACGTGGATGGGGTCTTCATACTTAGAGAGCCAATCTTGAAGAACCGCAAATCGCTATGGGAAAATTACGCTTCAATTATTCCAGATTTTTCAATATTTTGCACCTTGATGGACGCCTTAACTTCTGACTTTTGCTGCATGTACATTTCCAATCAAACGAAAACTAATGATTGGCGGGATTGCGTGTATTGGTATAAAGCACCAATGATTCCAGAAGGCTGGAAATTTGGATGTCCAGAATACCACCAATTTCACAAGGATCGATTTAACGAAGAATATGTTGATCCTTTCGAGTAAGCCCGTTTTCTAATTAAAGTATATGAATATTTTTGTTCATGTAAACAGAGTTTTAGTGTAATACAATAGATTTTTATTTTTTCCAGAAAAATAAAAATAATGGCTTAAAGAATCGAAATTATTATATAAAACAAATGTCTCAATCAATCAATATCGTTAAGCTTATCGAGGAAAATCCTAATACTAAATTATCTAAGCCTTATCAAGGTAAATTAATTAATAAATTAAAGGAAAGCTTTTCTACAGATGAACAACAATTATTTATTTCAAGCTTTTACTGCTATTTAAATTATAAATCAGATAATTTTGTCATAGATTTAGATGATATCTGGGTATGGTTAGGTTATAATAAAAAACAAAAAGCAAAGGAATTATTAGAAAAAAATTTCAAACTTGATATGGACTACAAAAAGGTTTTTACCCCATCGGGTAAAAACCTCACAGGTGGAAGACCATCAGATAAATTTATCTTAAACGTTAGAACTTTCAAGAAAATGTGTTTGAAAGCAAATACTTCAAAAGCAAATGAAATCCACGAATATTATATTAAGCTAGAGGAAACTTTACATGAAATAATAGATGAAGAATCAAATGAGTTAAGACTTCAGCTTGAGCAAAAAGAAAATGAGCTTTTAGAAACAAAAGAAGAGCTTTTAGAAAAAGAAGTAATCTTTGAAATTCATGAAGAAAAAAATGCAAAGCGTATTAAGCTTTTGGAATTAAAAAATTGTAAAAAAGTAGAACGCATTGAACACGGTAAAAATGTTATATATGTAGTTACAAATGAGTATCTTGAACGAGAGAGAACTTTTATAGTAGGAAAGGCTATCAGCTTAGCTAATAGACTATCTCAATATAATAAAAATGCAGAGCATGTGGTTGTGTATCAAAAAGAATGTAAAAATACAAAGCAAATGTCACTAATTGAAGAAATTATATTATATAAACTTGATAGATATAGAGAAAGAGCAAATCGAGATAGGTTTATATTACCTGAAGACCGGGAAATTTCTTTATTTACAAAAGTTGTTGATGAAGCATGTGATTGGTTCAATGATGTAGATGAAGATGTTGTTATTGAAAGACTAACCGACGATAGAGATAAGGAGTACTATGAAGACAATAAAGAGTACATAAAAGAATACAAGAAACAACACTATGAAGAAAATAAGGAAGAAATTAATAAAAAAAATAAAGCATGGTACGAAGAAAATATCGATAAAGTTCAAATATACAACCAAAAATATAGAGAAGAAAATGAAGACAAAATTAAGGCACAAAAAGCAATATACAAAGAAGCACATAAAGAAGAATATAAAGAAAGAGATGCTGCATACTATCGCGAAAATAAAGAAGAAATTAAGATAAAACAAAAATTATATAACGAAGAAAATAAAGAAAAAATTTTAGCGCAACGAAAGGAATATTATAATAAAAATATAGAAAAAATACGCGCTAAAGATCGTGCAAGAAATCCTAAAGTTACATGTGAATGCGGTTTAGCTATCTGTAAAAGATCTTTGGCTGCACATAAAAAAAGTAAAACACATGAAATGTTTATGAAAAAATTGGGAGAATCAAAAATTAATGAAGAAATTATAGATGAAAATAACATTATATATGCTAATGTGGTTTGAAATATTTTAATATATAGAAATTCGTGTATTAAAATAAAATTATATCATTTCATTATATTGATTTAATTCTTCCTTTGTTAATATCGTTTTTTCAATATTCATAAATCATTTCTCTTACTCAACTAATGATAAAAGTAATTTGAATAAACATTTATGGCAAGTTCACGACTTAGGTAAAGGTCAGATTTTTCTTTGCATGGAAGAATGTTGTAATTTTAAAGCAAAAATTAAAAATGATGTAAAAATACATCTTTGGACTGTTCACGGTATCGGATCGGGTGATATTTTTTATTGCGAAGAAAAGGATTGTGATTATGAGACAAAAAGAAAAAGTGACTTAAAAACACATCTTTTAAATAGCCATAAAAATGAATCTCAACAAACATTTTCTTGTCCTGAAGAAAATTGTAAATATGATACAAAAAGAAAATGTCATTTAACTAGACATTTAAAAAATGTTCATAAATACTGAAAGAAAAAGTAAATATTCATCAGTCATACGATTAATTTCATAAACATGAAAATATTCCAACATTTTTATTTTTTAAATTAAATATATTTTCTTTAAATAAAAAATGAAAACAAACGAATTTTATTGTGTGAAATGCAAAGATAGAGTACATTTACAAAATGAAAATATAATTTGCACAACTTTGAAAAACAAACGACCCGCTCTTAAAGGAAAATGTTCTAGTTGTAAAACGAATTTATGTAAGTTTATAAAATCATCAGATGAACAGAAATTAAAAAGCAAATTTCATAGATCTAAGAAGAGATCTAAATCTAAGAAGAGGTCTAAATCTAAGAAGAGGTCTTCTAGGAAATAATAATTTAAATTTTAAGAATTTTTTCTTACACTTATAATAATAACTGATAATACTATTATTATAAGTATTAGTACAAAAATGATTATAAAATGTAGATAACGATTTATTATATAATTATTATATGTGTGGTTAATTGTTGAATGAAAATATCCCAATTGTGTTACAATTTTAGTAGTAGTTGTTACTATATTAATTACTTTCTTTTGTGCTAGTAAACCAAGAAAAGCGTCAATATGACACTCAATAGGATAAAAATATGGAATAATTTTTTTTACTGCACTTTTTTTTATAATATAAGAATGCGTTCCGAAAAATGATAGAACTTTACAATATTTTTCGTTACATTTCAAATTTGTTGAACTGTTAATTGTATTACTATTATTAACAATACTAAAATGTTCTTCGCTAGTAAAATTTTCATCATCTCTTCTAATACAATCTATCAAATAAATATCCCAATCATTACCAATATTATTAATTATACCAGATAACTCTTTTTGAATAATATCAATATTTTTACTATAATCAAATGATGAATCATCTTCTAAAACAAATAAATATTCGTCTTCAATCGAATTATTTTTTTTTAAAATAAGTTTTTGAATTTCTTCTTTTTCATCTACGTCTATATAATTTAAATAATCTTCGTCTATTTTTTCATTTAAAAAATAACACCATAAGAAATAATGACTTAAGCTACATCCAATAGCACCAATAGAATTTATTTCTTCAGCAACATTTCTGTTATTAAAATATATTTTACTTTGAGTCATTAAACTAATCTTTTTCTTGAATTCTTCATTATCAGCATATTTTTTACCGTTAATAGCGGGAAATCTTTTAACATTTTGTTCATATTTTAAAAATTTTTGTTTTCTATCTAAACTATCTTTTAAATTAATATAAAATATATTCATATTTTTTAAGTTAGGAATCATGCTATTCGGTATTTATTTATTATTTAAAATATTTTATTTTTTGAAAAATGTAATTTAAAAGATAAAAATTATATATAAAATATGTTTAAGCTAATTATTTCAACTTTAATTACATTTTTATCTTTTTCAAGGTTTAATGCATACTTAACAGATATGAAAGAACTAAAGAGGCAATATGATAATTATCGTCAAATTCATGATAAATCCGAAACATCTTATGGGTTTGAATTATTCGTACAAAATCTTCAAAGAGTAGAATTGTTCAATTCAGAAAATTCTGAATGTAGAATGTATTTAACTCAGTATAGTGATACATACGAGGAAAATGCAGTATACAAAAAATGTAGAAACTAATTTTTTATTTTTTTAATATATTCACATGTATTAAAAAGTCATGAAGAAAGCTTTAATTAAAAATTTAAAAAATGACACATACTGTAGATTGAAACCCGATTCTCACGGTGGTGTTGGTGTCTTTGCAATAAAAAATATTTCCAAGGGAACAAATCCTTTTCATATTACCAATCACAAAAATTTCACTCAAAGAATTCTAAATATTCCAGATGAAGAAGTGAAAAAAATGGATCCTGCAATTATTAAAATGATATCGGATTTTTATGTAAAATCAGATGGCTTCTGGGGTATTCCTTATAAAGGTCTGAATGCAAATGATATTAGTTTTTATTTAAATAATTCAGAAAAACCTAATTTGAAAATAATATATGATAATGAATCAACAATGCTAAATTTTAAAACATCTAGACAAATAAATATAGATGAAGAATTATTAATAGACTATCGAGAATATAAATAAATTGTATTCTGTTTTTATAAGAAATTTTCTTATAAAATTTTTTAGAATTTAGCATCAGATGCCCTAAAATAATTTCCCATATCACGTTCAAGATTATCCAAACAATTATGAATTTCTTTCAGAAAAGTTGAAATAAAATTTTTAGGATCAGATGATAAAACTCGATTTTTTGATTCTCTTGTAGATTCGTCTCTCATAGGAGCTTGAAGTTTTTCAATCCACCCGAACGTATTATTCACTAATTTTAAAAACGAATTTTGATCAAATACATCGTTTGTTATCATCTGATTAAATAATTCTACATCAAATTCTTCAATAATTTTTAAATAGGATTTGGAATCTTTTCTTGTAAAACAACATAAACGATCTCTAAGTTCTGTATAAAGATTCGTAATCCATACATAATCTGGGTTTTCTGAATTCACAGTATCATCAATTAAATTAAAAAAAGCTCTTTTCATTTGAACTTTAATTTGATTTTCGATTTCATCAGTACTTTCTTTTTGTATATTCATTATTAGTGTGCAACTCAAGTTTTTAAATTATAATTTCGATTTTCTCTTTGATTTCGATTTTCTATCTTTAATGTAATCTAATTTCAATATACAATTTTTTATATTAATATTAAAATAATTGTTAAGGTCAATAATATTTCTCTGGTTGTTAAATTGTCTATTAAATCTTTTAATTATTGTCGACATAATTAAGTTAATTAAAATCTAAAAAAATTGATTTTAATTATCAATTTTAAAAACAAATATAAAACAAATATGCTTACACTCAGACAACTTTTTGAAAAATATGGATATTCAACAGAATTTAAGTTTAAAACGAACAAAAAATTTCTGGTACCTTTAAATCAACTTGAAATAACATCTTGGGGACCAATGGGTGATGGTATTTTTCCTAAACATAATGCTTGTCTTTGTGATGATTGTAAAAGGTCTGCAATTGGTTATTATCATGATTATTTACAAAGAGATGATGACAGAAATATTATAGATGGATTTACATATCCTGATGTATTAAATTTAGAAGTCGATGTAAGGAATTTTTATATTGATGCTTTTCCTGCAAATTTTAATACTTCTCCAAAGTTAAACGAAGAAGAGATTACAAAAATGTTTTATAATCGTATTATAAATGCTAATGAAATCACTGTTGATATTGAAGATTTTAATACACAATGTGAAACATACGATGAAGAACGTGATATTTACGATGAAGATTGGGAAACTATATTCACTTACTCTATATTTGATAAGGTATTTGAAAATGATTTAATGTTATTAAATAAATTAAAGTCGTGGAGTGTATTTGATATTTCTAAAAATTTATATAAAGAAAGTCAAGATACTATAGATAGGTTTTTTGTAGGATTTGAACAATATTTGGAAAATGATAAAAATCTGTTTGCGTCAAATGTTGAAAATCTGTTTGCGTCATATAAAGTTAACCTTGGTAAAGAATTAAAAAAACAAGTAGGTGTAAAAAAAGATGAAAATTATGTAATTATAGATACTATTAAATTTCTTGTTGACTTTAATACATTTAGAATTGCAACTTTAGATGTAATTTGTAATAAATGGTGTCAAACATATATGAACAGTAAGTTTAAATATATTGAACATATGTTTTTAGAAACAGATGTGAAAATTAAGGTTAAAGAATGTGATTCAAGTTATATATTAATATTTTTAAACAATGAAAACTTTGAAATTGTTTTAAACGAATGGATTGACAATAATTGTTTAACATATGATAATAAAAGTGATGGTGAAAGTTATACAGATGATGATGGGATAGAATTTTACAAAAATTGTTCCTTATGTGGTAAAAATAAAGAAGAATTTGATTGTTCTACATGTCGTACTGATATATGTAACAATTGTCACGAAAAGCATTCAGTTTGTGTTCTAAAAAAAGAGGTAGATGATGAATTTTGGGTTGAAAACAACTTAATACAAACTGTTCGCAATTTAAATAACAAAATAAAGGAACTTACAAGATTCCCAAAAAATTGATTTTTTTAAACTTCTTTCTAAAAAGATTCAAAAATGCCAGTCGAAACAGAACTTACTTATGATGATAAAAAACTATGTTATTTATTCACACCTGAAAATTTTGATATTGTTAATATAAATCCTACTAATGAAAATTTATATGGTTTGTTAAATTGCAATGAAGAAACTTTATTTTTTAAACAATTCGAAATTAGAAATGGAAATGAAGGTAAAATTTACACAATTGCTTATAACAGCGATGCACAAGAATTTAATATATGTGCAACAAAAGTCTTTTCAAAACTTAAAATGCATTTATTTAGTCATAATAAACATAATTTAAAGTATGTATTGGAACACAAAATTTTTAGGGGAAAGTTCCTTATATATATTGAAAAAGTTGATAGAACTCCAGAACATAAAGAAGAATACGACGAAGATGACGAAGACGAAGACGAAGACGAAGACGAAGTTGAAGAAGATTGTAAACCTAAATTTATTGATATGGATTTAACAATAGACGAATATATTAAAGAATTTAATGATCATTTTGACAAAGACGAAATATATGATAGAATATGGTAATAATAATTAATAACTTAAATATATATATATATATAATTTTATAACTTGTAAATAAGTTATAAAATTGAAATTGATTTAAAAAAATAATTTTAAAATTTAATATCAAATGAAAACGACATTAACTAAATGTGAAAAGTGTGATTTCACCAGACTTGATTATGAAATAAAGAATGTTAATGAATGTTTGTATTGTTATGGAAAAAATAAAAAATTCAGTAAAACTCAAATGAATGCGATGATAAATTTTTATAAAAGAATAAATGAACTTGGAGGTAAAGTTATTGGTGAATATAGTAAAGATAGTGTACGCGTAGAATGTAAATGTAAAAATGAACATGAGTGTAGTCCTATACCAGGAAACATTCGACAAGGACAAGGACGTGGAATGTGTTTAATTTGTACTGGTCAAGATCCAGAAACTGCAAAACAAAATTTTTATAAAAGAATAAAAGAACTTGAAGGTGAAGTTATTGGTGAATATGTTAATGCTCGTGTGCGCGTAGAATGTAAATGTAAAAAAGGACATGATTGTAATCCATTACCAAATAGCATTCAACAAGGATATGGAATGTGTAAAATATGTGCTGGTAATGATTCAAAAACTGCAAAACAAAATTTTTATAATAATATTAAAAAACTCGGGGGAGAAGTTATTGGTGAATATGTTAATAATAATACACCTGTAAAATGTAAATGTAAAAATGGACATGATTGTAGTCCTATACCAGGAAACATTCGACAAGTACAAGGAATGTGTTTAATTTGTACTGGTCAAGATCCAGAAACTGCAAAACAAAATTTTTATAATAATATTAAAAAACTCGGGGGAGAAGTTATTGGTGAATATGTTAATAATAATACACCTGTAAAATGTAAATGTAAAAATGAACATGATTGTAATCCTAGACCATCTGGTGTCCAACAAGGACATGGAATGTGTTTAATTTGTACTGGTCAAGATCCAGAAACTGCAAAACAAAATTTTTATAAAAGAATAAAAGAACTTGGAGGTGAAGTTATTGGTGAATATGTTAATAATAATACACCAGTAGAATGCAAATGTAAAAATGAACATATTTGTAATCCTAGACCATCTGATGTCCAACAAGGACAAGGAATGTGCAATAAATGTATAACTAATGGTTATTCAAAAGTTGCAATAAAATGGATTGAAAGTATTTCAAAAAATATACAACATGCTGAAAACATAGGTGAATATTGTATACAAAATACTAAATACAAGGTAGATGGATATGATGAAAAAACGAATACAATTTATGAATTTCATGGATGTTTTTGGCACGGTTGTGTTAAGTGTTATACAGACCGAGAAGAAATGAACCCAATTTCTAAAAAAACATACGAAGAACTTTTCAAAAAAACAATAGAAAGAATAGAAATATTCAAAAATCTAGGATATAATGTTGTTGAAAAATGGGAATGTGAATTGAAAATTTAAGAAAAATATATAATTTTATAACTTGTAAATAAGTTATAAAATTTCTTCATCATAATACCAAGTTAAACAAAATCCACAAGCTGAACAATTTTGTCGTAAAACATTTTTTCCTATTCT
>Ga0214919_10002445_pt1 | contig 29297 bp, 26 predicted proteins | sample LL1503_MetaG_FD_177994 | JGI IMG/M metagenome (GOLD analysis project Ga0214919, IMG submission 177994) | Freshwater microbial communities from Lake Lanier, Atlanta, Georgia, United States - LL-1503 | ecosystem: Environmental > Aquatic > Freshwater > Lake | place: USA: Georgia | collected... | reverse complement strand
TTGAAGTGGCCGCTGAGAAGGCCGAGCAAAGCAGTGAAATTGAAGCCCTGCGCCGTGCGGTCATGCAGCAGTTTGACCAGTACGTCAAACTGAATAAAAAAATCCCGCCCGAAATCCTCACGTCCATTTCCAGCATTGATGAGCCAGGACGCTTGGCTGACACCATTGCAGCGCACTTGCCTTTGAAGCTCGAAAACAAGCAAGTGGTTTTGGACTTGGCCAGCATTCGCGACCGCCTTGAAAACCTCTTCACACAACTTGAGCGTGAAGTTGACATCTTGAATGTGGACAAAAAAATCCGTGGCCGCGTCAAGCGCCAGATGGAAAAAAATCAACGCGATTTCTATTTGAACGAGCAAGTCAAGGCCATTCAAAAAGAACTCGGTGAAGGCGAAGAGGGTGCCGACATCGAAGAGATCGAAAAGAAAATCAAAGCCGCCAAAATGCCGGCAGAGGCACGCAAAAAAGCGGACGCTGAGTTGAAGAAACTCAAGCTCATGTCACCCATGTCAGCTGAGGCTTCGGTGGTGCGCAACTACATTGAAGTGCTCACAGCCTTGCCATGGAGCAAGAAGACCAAAATCAAACACGACTTGGGCAATGCCGAAGTGGTGTTGAACGAAGACCACTTCGGCCTCGAAAAAGTCAAAGACCGCATCATGGAATACCTCGCTGTACAGCAGCGGGTGGACAAAGTGAAAGCGCCCATTCTTTGTTTGGTCGGCCCGCCGGGCGTTGGTAAAACATCATTGGGCCAATCCATTGCCAAAGCCACGGGCCGCAAATACGTTCGCATGGCTTTGGGTGGCATGCGCGACGAAGCCGAAATTAGAGGTCACCGCCGCACTTACATTGGTGCCATGCCTGGCAAAGTGTTGCAAAGCTTGAGCAAGGTGGGCACACGCAATCCTTTGTTCTTGTTAGACGAAATTGACAAGTTGGGCACCGACTTTCGAGGCGACCCTTCCAGTGCTTTGCTAGAGGTCTTAGACCCAGAACAAAACCACACCTTTGGCGATCACTACGTCGAAGTGGATTTTGATTTGAGTGACGTCATGTTCGTGGCCACTTCAAACTCCATGAATATTCCCTCTGCCTTGTTAGACCGGATGGAAGTGATTCGCTTGTCGGGTTATACCGAAGACGAAAAAACCAGCATCGCCATTAAATATTTGCTGCCTAAGCAACTGAAAAACAATGGCGTGAAAATTGAAGAACTCAGCATCAGCGACTCAGCCGTGCGTGATGTGGTTCGCTATTACACCCGTGAAGCTGGCGTGCGCTCACTTGAGCGTGAGTTGTCTAAGATTTGCCGCAAAGTGGTGAAGAGTTTGTTGCTCAAACAAATGTCGGCGCCCGTGCTGGTCACGCCCGACAACTTGAATGATTTCTTGGGCGTACAGAAGTACACCTACGGCCGCGCTGAGGCACAGAACCAAGTGGGCCAAGTGGTCGGCTTGGCATGGACCGAAGTGGGTGGCGATTTGCTCACCATCGAGGCTGCGCTCATGCCCGGCAAAGGTGTCATTACCCGCACAGGCTCTTTGGGCGATGTGATGAAAGAATCAGTGGAAGCCGCGCGCACCGTGGTGCGCAGCCGTGCCCGCATGCTGGGCATCAAAGACGATGTCTTTGAGAAGAAAGACTTGCACATTCACGTGCCCGATGGCGCTACCCCGAAAGACGGCCCCAGTGCTGGCGCTGCCATGACCACCGCCATGGTCTCTGCCATGACGGGCATCCCTGTGCGTGCCGATGTGGCCATGACAGGCGAGATTACTTTGCGTGGCGAAGTCACGGCCATTGGTGGTTTGAAGGAAAAATTGCTGGCTGCTTTGCGCGGTGGTATCAAGACCGTCATGATCCCCGAAGACAATGTGAAAGACCTGCAAGACATTCCTGAAAATGTGAAAAATGGTCTGGAAATTGTGCCGGTGAAATGGATCGACAAAGTGCTTGAAGTGGCGCTTGTCTCAATGCCTCAAGCACTGCCTGATGAAGAACCGGTGGTCGTAGAAGCGCCTGTTGTGGCTGACCCCAAGACAGCGACCAAAGCAGGGGCTGTGAAGCACTGATAGAATTTTTGGGAGGGCTTTTAAAATTCCCACAAATTACGCTACAATTCGTTCAACGCAGACAAATTGGCATAGAATGCTAAGTTGATTGCAAATGCGGGATTAGCTCAGTTGGTAGAGCGATACCTTGCCAAGGTATAGGTCGAGAGTTCGAGCCTCTTATCCCGCTCCAAACATTGAAAGATGACCCAACATCTTTCTGCAAATTAGGGAAGCAACAGCTTCCCTTTTTTGTCAACAAAAACGGCGCGGTAGCAAAGCGGTTATGCACCGGATTGCAAATCCGTGTAGGTCGGTTCGACTCCGGCCCGCGCCTCCATTTAACAAATGCAACTGTCTTGGTTCTCGTCTAAACCCTATTGAAACTTCAGTTGGCTTGCACACCTGCTTTGATCAGCAAGCCGCCCAAGGTGTCGATTTCATTTTTCAAATGCGTTCTCAATGCGGCTGGCGTAGCTTGCTCCATGCTCACGGCCGATACGCCCATGCCATCTAAACGTTTGATGACATCGGGATCGGTGACAGACTTCTGCAAAGCAGCAGTCAGTTTTTCCAGAACGGGTTTAGGCGTTCCTTTGGGTGCATAAAGACCAAAGGAAATGTTGATCTCAAAGCCCTTTACGCCAGCCTCTGCAATGGCGGGTGTCTCGGGTAAGGAGGGCAATCTGTTTTTGCCAGCGGCCGCATAGGCTTTGATTTTGCCGTTCTTCACGGAAGGCACGGTGCCCGATGTTTGATCGCACAAAATATCGACCTGCCCACCCATTAAGTCGGTCAGTGCTGGGCCAGTGCCCTTGTATGGAATTTCATTCAATTGAACGCCTAAGACGTTCATCATCATCAGGCCGCATAGGTGTGAGGCGGAGCCCACGCCCGCATGGGCCAAACTGACTTTTTTCTGATTGGTTTTGAGGTAAGCCACAAACTCATTCAAGTCTTTAGGCGGAAATTCATTGCGCGCAACAATCACCATGGGGCCGCTGGTAGCCGATCCAATAGGCTCAAAATCATCCACGGGGTGATAGCTCAAGTTCTTGTACATGGCCAAATTGGTGGCGTGGCTGACGTGAATCATGAGCAGGGTGTAGCCATCTGGCTTGGACCTCGCCACCTTGGCGGTGCCAATGGCGCCCGAGGCGCCTGCCGTGTTGTCGACCACAATTTGTTGGCCCAAAATCTTTTGCATCGAGCCGGCAAACAAACGGGTAATGGTGTCACCAGGGCCGCCTGGGGCATAGGGCATCATCATGGTAATGGGCTTGCTGGGATAGTCTTGCGCGGCGGCATGTCCTACCCAAGCACTTGCCAATGCACACAAGGATAAAACAAGGGCTCTGCGAATGTGTGCTTTAACTTTCATGGCTTGCGTCTCGGTTTGAAAATTTGAAATGAGGGTTTGAATGTCCATCAAGCAAGCAAGCGTTTTCGAATGTCTGTGGGATCTAGGACTTCCAAAGGAAATTCACCACCCCCAGGAATGCCCACTTGAGTGGCATTTAAAAGCATGGACACCATGACGTACGTGCCTGATAAAACAGTGAGGTCAATGACAGCCTGCTCCCCCATTGTGCTCACAGCTTCTTGCCAAAGTGCATCGGGCACTCTGTGGTTCAAACTGAGTTGAACGCAGTAGTCATAGACCAAGCGCTCATCGTCTGCCATGGTGCTTGGTCTTTTGCAGGCTTGCAAGTCCTTCATCACTGCATCTGACAAGCCCGCTTTTCTGGCAATGGTTTCATGCGCCCACCATTCATATTGCGCATTTGAAATTCTGGCTTGAATCAGGATGGCAAATTCATTGAGGCGCTTGTTAACCGAAGTTCGGAACCTGAGGTAATCTAAGAAATCAAAGCACCTTCTGGCCATTTCTGGGCTTCGCAACAGAGCGTTGTAGGGACCGCCAAGTGCAGCGCTGGATATTTTGAGAATGTCATCTGCCAAGGGCTTCACGGAAGCGGGCATGGCGTTGTAGGAGATTTGGGAGAGTCGTTCGTTCATGTGGAAATTTTAGGCACTCGCCACAGGCGCAGTAGGAGGATAAACCCGAATTTCAAAGGCTTAAACCACTTGGCCATCCACCACTTGAATGGTTTTGTCGCAGCGCTCAGCCAATTCTGGGTTGTGCGTCACAAAAAGCACCGAGGTGCCTTGCTCTGCGCTTACGCGCCTGAGCAATTCAAAAACAGCATCTGCACTCTTGGTGTCTAGGTTGCCAGTAGGTTCATCGGCCAGTAAAAGTGCAGGGTTCATGGCCAAAGCCCGAGCCACGGCCACGCGCTGCTGCTGACCACCCGACATGCTGCCAGAGGCTTGGTTGCACATGGGCAGCAGGTCAACACTTTCTAGCAAACTCTTGGCGCGAGTCGTCATTTCGGGTGTGCAAAATCCGTTCGAGCCCATCATGGGCATCATGACGTTTTCTAAGGCTGTGAATGCGCTCAACAGGTGGTGATGCTGAAATACAAAACCAATGGCATGACCCCGCAAGCGAGTCAGCGCATGGTCGTCCAGTTGAGTTGTTTCTTCGCCGTTGATGATCAGTTGGCCGGAAGTGGGTCTGTCAAGCAAGCCAATGATGTTGAGCAATGTGCTTTTGCCAGAGCCTGAAGGCCCCATCACTGCGCAAAAATCACCGCGTCCTAGTTGTAAATGGATGCTGTGAAGAATTTCAATTTCGTTGGGTTTGCCAACATTGAATGATTTGCAAACCTTCTTGAGTTCTACCACCCAATCCTTGTTTGCTGGCTTATCCACGAATGGCCACCACGGGATCTAAGCGCGCAGCACGCATTGCGGGTGCAAAAGATGCAATGAGTCCAGTGACACTGGCCAACACCAGCGCAATGATGAACAAAGAAGGCTCAAGTTTCATGGCAAACATGACTGAGCCGTCGGGGTTTTTTTCGGCTTGTTGCCAAATTAGCAAGCCAGAAAATCCCAATAAAGACCCCAGCAATGACCCACCGAATCCGAGCAAGCCGCCTTGCAGTAAAAAGATCCGAAGAATCTGACCACGCGTAATGCCCATGGCTCGCAAAATACCAATTTCACGGGATTTTTGAACCACAGACACCACCAAGACACTGGCAATGCCAAATGCAACAGACAAGCCCACAAACATGCGAATGGCGGTATTGGCCGTAGTTTGTGCATTGACCGCGGTGAAAAATTGTTCGTTGGTTTTGATCCAACTGTCAGCTTGCATACCTGTTTGCGCTGTTATTTTTTGAGCCACCACTTCTGCCGCATAAACATCGTGCACCGTCATGTCCAAGGACGTCACGCCACCTACCAAACCCAGCAAGCTTTGAGCAGCTCGAATGGGCATGAAGGTGGTGCGTGTGTTGGCTGCTTTGTTGCCAAGATCGAAAATACCGCTCACCAAAAAAGTATTGGAATTGCCATTGGCTGCGCTCACGCGCAATTTGTCACCCACTCCCAGGCCCAAATCACTGGCCAGTTCGGTGCCAATCAAAATGTCGTTCACTGTCATGTTGGCATTGCCGTGAACTATTTTGTCAGGCATCGGCACAATTTGAAAATACAAATGGGGATCCACACCCATGATGCTGATGGCTCGGCTGGCTTCTCCTCTGACAACCAGGGCAGAACCAGAAACATTGGGTGAGACCACATTCACTTCAGGCAAGTTCAAAATTTGGGCTGTCAAACTTTGCCATTGGTCAATGCTTTTGGCGCGCTGCAAGGGGGCTTGAACGATGCTGTTTCGCGCTACCTGCTCTGTGGTCAAAGGCAACACCCTTGAAATTTCTTTGGGCGGTAACAATTGAATATGCGCTTGGCCTGTGAGGACCCGCGTCACAAAGTTGGCTTGCAAGCCGCTGAGTAAGGCAGACATGAACACAATCACGCCGACCCCAATGGCCACGCCACCAATGATGAACAAAGTCTGAACTTTACCCTCGCGTAAAAAGCGAAGCGCAACCAGCCATTCAAAGGGGATCCAACGCGCAATAGCCGACTCAGGTGAAACTGGTTTGGCTGTCATGGTTTGCCAAGCATTGGTTTGATTCGGACACGCGCGTTGTCCTGAATGCCTACTGTGTCTCGAATGACCACATCATTGGGCTGCAAGCCCTTCAACACTTCGCAATAGCCAGGCCCCCGAAGGCCAATCTGGATGGGTTGTCGAACAGCTTTGCCGTTCACGATTTGCAAAACCCAAGCTGACTTTTCAATGTCTCGAACGGCTTCAGTGGCAAGCAAAATGGCCTGACTGCGCTTGGCCACTTCAATGTTCAGCGACACGGTCATGTCTTGCTGCAAATAAGAGGGTGCTTGAGGGACTTGTAGCTTCACCGTCACAGAACCGCGCTGTGCATCAACCCCAGGATTGATGTAAGAAAGCACTGCGGAAAATTGTTCCTTGCTGTAAGCGTCTGCTGAGGCTGTAGCCGCTTGTCCAATTTTCAACTGACTCAAGTGTTTTTCATCAATTTGCACTACCAGTTCAGTGGTGCCTGTTGGCGAAAGCACCATCAAAACCTTGCCAGCTTGCACCACATCGCCAGCTTCGACGTTGCGAGAAATCAGGGTGCCCGAGCTGGGTGCTGAAATTTGGGCATAACGCAGCCTGGCATGCGCCAGTTCTGAGCCTGCTTTGGCTTGAGAGAGATTGGCTTGCGCTAAAACAGAATCACTTCCGCCTTCATTCAAACTGGCCATTTGATCTTTCAGGCTTAAGACTTGTGACTGCGTCACCAGAGCCATGCGCTTGAATTCGTCTAAGGCGGCTTGGCCTGTGAAGCCCTTGTCATAAAGGTCCTGTGAACGCTTGAGTGCCTGTTGGCTTGTTTCTTGTGTGACCATGGCTTGGTGCAAGGCATGGGCAGTGACAGGTGCTTGCACTTCTCGCAATTGGCGAAGTTTGGCTGCCGCTTGTTGCACATTGAATTCGGCTTGTTTGAGGCTTGCCTGGAGTTCTGTATTTTCCAACTCAATCAGGAGCTGTCCTGCTTGAACCATTTGGCCCTCTGCCACAGGGACTCTTTTGACGGTGCCTGTGAGTTGCGCGCCGATGTCCACGCGGTGTGCATTTTCAACATGGCCACTGGCCACGACAGTTTGCACAAAATCTCTTTGTTCAACCCTGAGTACTTCGACCTCGGGTCCAAGCCCCCAATGTTGAATCGACGCCCAAACAGCTGCCAGAAGCACAAGAATGAAGATGATCTTAAGGCTATTTTTTTTACCAGTTTTCTGGGCGGTTTGAAGTGCTGACATGATGCGTTTCATGATAAACGCGCATCACCAGCATTCAACTCAACAGACTCAGGTTTTCAGACTTAGAGTTGATGTGCGTCAATTAAGGTGATGTTCTAGAGGGTTTTAGAACTTGGCTTGGCATCAAACCCAAAGCACGGACGCCCATCTGAATTCATCACCTGAATGCTGGGCAAAATTTGAGATTTGAAGCCGAGCAATTTGCACGAGTAGGGCATTTTGGGATCCCAACTGGTGGCAAAGTGCTTGCACTGCCAGCAATTCACTTGAGTCGAAGGGGGTGGAAATGTTGCCACTGGTTTGCTAGATTGATTGGTTCTGTCGGATCATAAAGAAAAACATCGCAGCAGGTGCAAATTGATCAAGCTTGGTTTAGTAAATAGCTGGTGGTTTGAGGCAAAATCACATTTTTGAAACTTATCTGAAAATAGCATGCAACCTTTTCACTTGGCATTCCCCGTCACATCCTTGGCCAAAGCCAGAGCCTTTTATGGTGACCTGTTGGGTTGCCCGGAAGGCCGTTCCAGTGAAGATTGGATTGATTTCAATTTTCATGGACACCAAATTGTGGCCCACCTCAGCCCGTCCGAAGCTGGGCATCACAATACCAGCGCCGTGGATGGCGACAATGTGCCGGTGAGGCATTTTGGCTTGGTCATGGAAATGGGGCAGTGGGAAGAGCTTGCAGACAAGTTGAAAAAGGCGGGTACCCAGTTTGTCATTGAGCCGCACATTCGATTTAAGGGCCAGGTCGGTGAGCAGGCCACCATGTTCTTCTTAGACCCCTGCGGCAATGCTGTTGAATTCAAAGCATTTGCAAACCCCGCCAGTTTGTTTGCCAAATAAGCCAGCGCATATAAATCACTCAAATTGCACCCTTTGAATTTGAGTTGGCGGAGCGTTCAATGAAATTGAAAATGTCAGAAAAATCGCTCTTTGCGATTTTGTTGCGTTCGCCATGGTGGCTGAGTTTTTTGATAGCCGCCGTGATGATGCTGCTGGCACGCGTATTTTTGCCTGAGGCCTTTCGAGCTGTGGGGATGCTCAGTGCGGTGCCATTTTGCATCCTGGGCTTCATTGCCGCTTGGCGGCAGCGTGACAAACCTTCACCTGAAAGAGTCTCTTTGGCCTTGAACAACTTGGCCAACATGTCGTGGAAGCAATTCTCCTTGGTCATGGAGCAGGCCTTTGTTCAGCAAGGCTTCAGCGTGATGCCATTGAACTCTGGCGCAGCAGACTTGCAGTTGGAAAAATCTGGCCAGATCACCTTGGTCAGCTGCAAGCGCTGGAAGGCGGCCACCTTGGGGGTCGAAGTTTTGCGTGATCTGAAGGCCTTGCAAACCTCGCAAGATGCGGCTTATGCAGCCTGTATCAGTTTGAGCTTGCCCACCGGTGTGGCGCTTAAATTCGCAAACGCCAACTCAATTCAATTGATCTGCCAAGAAGAGCTGGCATCGCTTTGTTTAAAGGTGATGAAAGAGTCAACAGAAATCTGAAACGCTAGATTGCCCGCATGATCTGCGCAATGCAGTCATTGGTTTTGGCCGTATCGATCCAACGCATGATGCAAACCAATTGCAACTCTGGATCTACCCATGTGATGGAAGAGCCAGCGCCAATGGCAAACCATGAACTGCGGGGTGCGTCTTTGAACATGGCACCCTCTTTATTCAGCCAAATAAGGTAGCCGTAGTAGGGTGCGACATCGCTTGCTTGTTGCATCATGTGCAGCCACTTGGCCGACAAAATTTGTTGGCCTTTGTAGTTGCCATTGCCCATGAGCATCAAGCCTATGAGGGCTTGGTCCATGGCTGAAATAGATACACCACCACCCCAATGGCTTCCGCCTGGAACCGACATCATGCGTTGGCCATTGACTTGCGTCCAGCCTTGCTCGTACCCCACCCACTGAAACGCATCTGAACACCCAAGCGGTTTTCGGAAAAATTCTTCAAATACGTCAGGCAGTGGCCGCTTGAATAAATGCAGCAAAGCCAAAGACAGTTGGTTGATTCGAACGTCGTTGTACTCAAACCTAGAGCCAGGCTCGCCCAGTGGCCGAGGGTCGCCCTTTTTGCCATCGGCTTCCCCTGTTTGGTAGCTTAACCAGCGGTATCGGTCCACCTGTTCGGGTATGCCAAAGCAGGTGCCCTCCCACTCGCTGGTTTGTTGCAGCAGGTGGTGCCAAGTGATGCGCGATAAGCGCTCGCCTTCAAAGCCAATGCCGGGACATTGTTGACCTACAGGTGTATGCACATCTTTGATCAAACCTTGATCAAAGGCCAAGCCCGCCAACAAAGCCAAATAGGTTTTGGCCACGCTGAAAGTCAGATCGGCTTTGTGGGGCTGGCCCCATTCAGCAAGCAACTGGTGCTTGTGAAAAAGAACCCCCGACACAGGCCCACGCCCATGAACCGGACCATACAAGCGGTTGTAAGGTGGCGGATCTAACTCATGAATGCCCCAAGGCGGTGAGGTATCACGCGACCATGGCGTCTCGCATTTTTCAATGAATTGGATGGCTTCTTCAAGTGCGGGCGACATGCCAGATGTGCTTGACATGCCCAATTTAGAAAAACAAGAAGTAGCCGTTGATGGTGCTCACAAAACCCAGCGCCCCGAGCACCGTGCCTGCCCAGTACAAAACAGGCATGGAGGCCACGATTGAAACGGAGAGCAACACAATGGCAATTTGCAAAGCGCCTTCTGCATAATCAAACCAAGGGTCTTGTTGCATGGCGTGATCGCGTGTGGCTTCGTGCGCTTTGGCTCTGACCATCAATTCTTTTTTACCTTCTTTGGTCTCTGGCTCAGACTCATAGCGTTCAGCAGTTTTTTTGTAATCTTCTATTTTCTTTTCAAACATGGCCTTGGCGCTGGGATTCATGTTGGGCTCGCGCGCCAATTGCAGCTCCAGATCGGCAGCGGCCAATTTGAAGGACGTTTGACGAATGTTTTTGGCTTGGTAGAAAGCATAGGCATTGGCTGCCAAAATATTTTCTTGAGTGGCTTCTTTCATGGCGTTGGAGCCGCCTAAGCTGGCAATGGCCAAGACCATGGCCAAGATGGAAATGGTGAGGGCCGAGCGATTTTGACTTTTGTCGCCATGGGCTTTTTGTTCCATGAGTTCAGCGGTATCTTGAGCTTCCATGATTGATCCTTTAAATTTAAAATTGATGGGTGAACTTATGCAGCAGATTGGCACACATCCACCCATTGGCCATGGGTGATTTTTAACATAAGTTCGGGACTTATGCGCACAGCGCTGTTGACAGAGCCTGCAGCTGGAATGACCTCGTCATAGATTTGAAGAGACACATCCAAATAAACGGGGAGGGCTTGCGCCAAGCCAAAAGGACAGACGCCGCCAACCGGGTGGCCTGTCAATTCGACAACCTCTTCCAAGGCTAGCATCTTACCTTTGCCAAAGGCGTCTTTGAATTTCTTGTGGTCGATGCGTGCATCACCTTTGGCAACCACCAATAACACCCGATCGTCGTTGAGCTTAAATGCGAGTGTTTTCGCAATTTGGCCAGGCTCTACCCCATGCGCTTGTGCGGCCAATGCCACTGTGGCGGTGCTCACTTCGAGTTCAATGATGGGTAAATTCAGTTCAAGTTCTTGAAAGAATGCTTTGACGGATTGAAGACTCATGACGGCTTGTGAATAAAAAAGGCAAAATCAAAGCCTGAAGATATCAGACTGCGATAAGTTGCAGTGCTCAACCAATTACTTTGTCATTCAAAAATGTATTACGAACCTGGCGTTACCCCTCATAGCTTACCCTATGACCCCTTCAAGTCTTGTGTGATACCACGGCCCATTGGATGGATTTCCACTGTGAACCGGGAAGGCCGACACAACTTGGCCCCTTACAGCCAATTTCAAAACGTCACCTTCAATCCACCGATTGTGATGTTTTCGGCTAACCAAACCACACAGGGCATTCGCAAAGACTCTGTTCGCAATGCAGAAGATACGGGCGAGTTTGTGTGGAACATGGCCACTTACGACTTAAGACATGCCGTGAACCTCACGGCTGAAGAGTTACCGCATGGCGTTGACGAGTTTGAGCATGCAAAGCTGGAAAAACTGCCATCTCGCAAGGTCAAGCCTATGCGAGTGGCAAGGTCGCCTATTCAGTTTGAATGCGTGTACTTGAATACCTTGCGCTTTCCTGGTGAGCCGCCATTTGGCTCAGCAGATGTGGTGTTTGGCAAGGTGGTCGCCATTCACATTGACGATGAAATGATCGACGGTAAGGGCATGCTCGATGTCCTCAAAATGAAACCCTTGGCTCGCATGGGTTACTACGACTACACCTATGTAGATAACAAGTTTGAAATGATTATTGGCGGCGACAACAAAGCGCTATTGGCTGGTTTGGAAGGCTCGCCTGACAAAGCCAAAAAGGCTTTTGGGTCATGAGCGAATCTCCGGCCGCGTTGCCGCCTGCTTTTCAAATGCTGGCCATTTCCAATTTAATGGCGCAATCGGCCGAGCAACTGACCTTGGCGGCCGTACCCATCGTGGCCGTTCTGATGCTCGAAGCCGGCCCTGGACAAATCGGTGTGATTGCAGCCGTTCAGTCCTTGCCATTTTTATTGCTGTCCATCCCTTTGGGCTTGTTGGCTGATCGCATGTCTCGCAAAACACTCATGCTCTTGTCAGAGATCTTGCGCGTGTTTGCCTTGATGGTCCTGATTGCAGCCCTTTTGGTCGGTCAAATCAGCGTCAGTTTGCTGGCGGTGGTCGGGTTTTTTGCTGCCGTTGGCACGGTGGGATTCAGTGTCAGTGCGCCATCCTTGGTGCCCGCTTTGGTCGCCCGTGACAATTTGGCAAAGGCCAATGGGCGCTTGGAGTTGGCCAGAAGCATGGCCTTTGCAGGTGGGCCCGCACTGGCCGGCGCCTTAATTGCATGGATGGGCGCCTCCACCTCTTTTGTCTTGTCTTTGATGCTGTCTTTGGCGGCCGTTGGTTACCTAAATCAAATTCAGGAGCCTGCCAGAGCCGCCGTACCCGCGAGACACCCCTGGCTAGAACTGAAGGACGGCGCTCATTTTGTATGGAACAGCAACTTGCTCAGACCCATCTTGTTCACCTCGGTTGCTTGGAATATTTCATGGTTTGTTTTGCAAGCAATCTATGTGCCCTATGCCATACGCACTTTAGGCATGGATGCCAGTGCAGTGGGTTTGACCCTGGCCTGCTATGGCGCGGGCATGATTTTGGGGTCATTGATGGCTTCCAAAATTGTGGCGCAAATGCGTTTTGGCCATGCTATTTTGCTAGGGCCGTTTTACTCTGTGCTGGCCGCCTCTGTGATGGCGCTCACGCATTGGTGGCCATCGGCCACAGTGGCGGGCATCTCCTATTTCTTATTCGGTTTTGGCCCCATCATTTGGACCATCACGTCCACCACGCTAAGGCAAAGCGTCACGCCCAACACGCTGATGGGTCGGGTTACCGCCATCAACATCGTGGCAGGCACCGGCGCCAGACCTCTAGGTGCCTTGCTCGGCGGATTTGTAGGGGAGTTTGGCTCCGACCTAATGGGTTTGCTGGTGGTGGTTTTAGGGTTTACAGTTCAGGCCATCATCATTAGTTTCTCATCAGTCCGACATGTTCAATCGGCTGAGCAAGAAGCTCAAAAATTAGAACTTTAAAGCTGGGCTCCCTCCGACCCGAATAAGTCCCAAACCCTTTTTAGGTGATTGGCATAGGTTTGTTTAAAAAATCAAGTTGAAATCCGTGACTTTTTCAAAATAGCCAATAACTGGTAATTACCCTCTTTCCTTGGGGTTGTAAATCGTCAAAAATTTGTCATTAAATTTCGATTTTCAACTAGGAGTGTTTCTATGACTGACCAAGCCAATCCTCGCCGCCGCGGCCTTCTGAAAACCGCAGCTGTTGCTGCAGGTGCAATGTCTGCACCCATGATTGCCAGCGCTCAAACTGGCCCTATTAGCATGCGTTGGCAGAGCACATGGCCTGCCAAAGACATTTTTCATGAATATGCTTTGGACTACGCCAAAAAAGTCAATGACATGACTGGCGGCGATTTGAAGATTGAAGTGTTACCAGCTGGCGCTGTTGTGCCTGCTTTTGGTTTGCTTGAGGCGGTCTCCAAGGGTACTTTGGACGGCGGTCATGGCGTTTTGGGTTATCACTATGGCAAACAAAATGCTTTGGCGCTCTGGAACTCAGGCCCTGCTTTTGGCATGGACGCCAACATGTTGCTGTCATGGCACAAGTATGGCGGTGGTGTTGACTTGCTGGCAAAGTTGTACTCATCCATTGGCATGAATGTACAGTCATTTTTGTACGGCCCCATGGCTACACAACCTTTAGGTTGGTTTAAAAAGCCGATTACCAAATCTGCTGACTTTAAAGGTTTGAAATTCCGTACCAATGGCTTGGCCATTGACTTGTTCACTGCCATGGGCGCTGCTGTGAATGCTTTGCCAGGTGGTGAAATTGTGCCCGCCATGGACCGTGGTTTGCTCGATGGCGCCGAGTTCAACAATGCAACATCTGACCGTATCTTGGGTTTCCCCGACGTGTCCAAAGTTTGCATGTTGCAAAGCTATCACCAAAGTGCTGAAACCTTCGAGATCATGTTTAACAAAACCAAATATGATGGCTTGCCAGCTAAGATGAAGGCCATTATTGCTGGCGCCACAGAGGCTGCATCTGCAGACATGTCATGGAAGGCCATTGACCGCTATTCCAAAGACTACATTGAGTTGCAAACCAAAGACAAAGTGAAGTTCTACAAAACGCCCGATTCAATTTTGCAAGATCAGCTCAAATTGTGGGATGACATTTTGACCAAGAAGTCAGCGGAAAATCCACTGTTCAAAGAAATTGTCGAGTCACAAAAAGCATTTGCTGAGCGTGCTGTAAAATGGGATCAAGATACCTATGTCAGCCGCCGTATGGCCGTGTCGCATTTCTTCAGTGATAAGAAGCCTGCCAAAAAAGCTTAACTTTCATTGAGACTTGAATCAGCCACTCGCCCGCTGGTGAGTGGCTGATTTTTTTTGAGTAAAAATATGCAAAATATTCTTTTGACAATCGACAAAATAAGCACTTGGGTTGGGCAGTTTTTTGCTTGGCTTATTTTCTCACTGACACTCATGATTACCTGGGAAGTCTTTTCCAGATATGTCCTGAACAACCCGCACCCCTGGGCTTTTGATGTCATGAGCATGATGTACGGCACACTGTTCATGATGGCGGGAGCTTATACCTTGTCAAAAAACGGCCACGTACGCGGTGATGTTTTGTATGGTTTTTTCCCACCACGTTTGCAAGCCGGCTTGGACTTGCTGCTTTACTTGGTTTTCTTTATTCCTGGTGTGGTAGCCATGGCTTGGGCCGGTTACCACTATGCAGGTGACTCATGGGCCATCCGTGAGTACTCCAACATCACTGCCGACGGCCCCCCGGTCTACCCCTTCAAAACTGTCATTCCCATTGCGGGTGGCTTTCTTTTGTTGCAAGGTTTGGTTGAAATTGTGCGCTGTGTCATTTGCCTCCAAACCGGTGAATGGCCCTCACGAGTTGAAGACGTCGAAGAAGTTGACGTCGAAAAACTCAAAGAAATGGTCAATGTCAAAGACTCTGACATTGCCAAATTAGATCAATATGTGGTGGCCGGACAGGGCGTTCAAAAATGAAAAAAGAAATTTGGTTTGGCCTCATCATCATGGCCCTGGTGGTCGTGTCGGCCTTCGTGCTGCTTCCGCCTTTTGCTGAAATGAAAAATGGCCACTTGGGCTTGCTCATGCTTGCCCTGGTGGTTGTGGCCATCATGTTGGGTTTTCCAACGGCGTTCACCCTCATGGGCATGGGTATGATCTTCGCGTGGATTGCTTACCGAAGTCAAAACCCGAGTTTGGCGGTCGACCAGACGCTTGATTTGATGGTGCAGCGGACGTTCTCGGTCATGTCCAACGATGTGCTCATTTCTATTCCTTTGTTTGTATTCATGGGCTACCTCATTGAGCGTGCCAACCTGATTGAAAAGCTTTTCAAAAGCATGCACTTGGCCACTGCGCGTGTGCCAGGTTCCTTGGCGGTTGCCACCATCATTACTTGTGCTATTTTTGCCACAGCCACCGGCATCGTGGGTGCTGTGGTCACGCTCATGGGCTTGCTGGCTTTGCCTGCCATGTTGAGGGCTGGCTACAGCGTGCAGCTTTCGGCTGGTGCCATTACGGCTGGCGGTTGCTTGGGTATTTTGATTCCGCCCTCCGTGATGCTCATCGTGTATGGCGCAACGGCAGGCGTGTCTGTGGTGAAGTTGTATGCGGGTGCGTTCTTCCCTGGCATCATGTTGGCCACTCTTTACATCGTTTATGTGGTGATCATTGCAAAGTGGAAGCCGCATTTGGCACCACCCATGTCTGCTGAAGACCGAATTGTTCCTTTGCCCGCATTGACGCAGCAAATCTCAAACACCTTCAGTGACAAAGTCTTGCCTGGCCTTCTGGGCGCTTTGAAGGGAAAACGCAATGCCGCTACTCCCACCACAGAAATTCTGAAGCAGCTTGGCATTGCTTTATTGCCCTTGATAGCCGTCGCTTTGCTATCTGGGGTCATCTTCTTAAAGATCACTGAGCCATTGCCTTCAGAGGCCTTTGAGGGCGTTGTGGCCATGGGCGGTGCAATTGAAGACACGCCTCAAGAAGCCGAGTCCGCCAACCTTTCTGGACTTCAAGAGCCCCAAGCCATGGGTGATTTGAAATCACCGCCAGGCGCGTCAGATGCGCCGCAGGCATTGGGTGCTGCCGTTGAGGCGCCCGCAGCTGCTCCTGCTGCTGCACCAACTGGGGCTTTAGCCGAAGAGGCTAAGCCTGCTGAAGTTGCCGATGTCGGGGAACGTCAGTCGGCCCCCACAGGATTTTGGATTGCGATGGGCGTGGTGGCACTTGCCATGTTTGTTTTCTACGCCTACTTTAGTTTTGCCAGACTTGAAATTTTCAAGATGTTGCTAGGGTCCTTCTTTCCTTTGGCCATCATGATCTTGGCAGTTTTGGGAACCATCGTCTTTGGTTTGGCAACGCCCACGGAGGCAGCGGCGATCGGCTCAATGGGCGGATTGTTGTTGGCTGCAGCGTATCGCCGTTTGAACTTTCAGGTCATGAAAGAATCGGTTTTCCTGACAGCCAAAACCAGTGCCATGGTTTGCTGGCTGTTTGTAGGCTCCAGTATTTTTTCTGCGGCCTTTGCTTTGTTGGGTGGCCAAGAACTCATCAACACTTGGGTCTTGTCATTGGACATGACGCCTGTTCAATTTATGATTCTGGCGCAAGTGGTTATTTTCTTGCTCGGTTGGCCTTTAGAGTGGACTGAAATCATTGTGATTTTCATGCCTATCTTTATTCCATTGTTGCCACACTTTGGCATCGACCCCTTGTTTTTCGGGCTTTTGGTCGCCTTGAATTTGCAAACTGCATTTTTAAGCCCCCCTGTTGCCATGGCGGCTTTTTACCTCAAAGGTGTTAGTCCCCCGCATGTCACTTTGAATCAAATTTTTGCAGGCATGATGCCCTTCATGGCCATTCAAGTTTTTGCAATTGTGCTGCTTTACTTGTTCCCAGCCATCGGACTTTGGTTGCCCGAAGTTCTCTACAAATAAAGCCGTTCAATCTCAAATTTTTGCAGCGTAGGCCAGAGTTCATCCGAATCTGTGGCCTAATGTCGCCTTGAACTTTTTTTCCTGGAGCCACTGATGGGCAATAAGATTGTTACCGAAGCTGATCGCAAATACACACCGCCCTTGAAGGCATTGCCTGGCGTCACATTACCCACAACCGGCCGCGGCCAACGCGTCAGCTTAGAGCGTGGCGTTTCCACGCGCAGCAAAAAGAACCCTGGCAAGCGGGCCAAAAAAGGCGGTTAATGCTGGTTGACCATTGAGTCCAGAGTTTTCACTTTGGAATCAACAAAAGCCCTCTCATGAGGGCTTTTTATTTTCAAAAAAGCTCAACTTGAAGGCACAATAGAGCTTTAGCCCCGGTGGTGAAATTGGTAGACACATCGGACTTAAAATCCGCCGCTTTCGTGAATAACGGGCGTGCCGGTTCGATTCCGGCTCGGGGCACCATTGACCAAGTAAACAGCCATGACATCCTTCAGCGCACCCTTTGAAATTCATGTTCATGGCGAAATCCTGTTGCGAGATGACGTGGACTTCAAGGCGCTTCAAGAAGCCGCCAAACCCCTTTGGAAATACGCAGGTGCTAAATCTCTCACAGAAGGTGCACAAAGCCTTTACGAAGAAGAGCCTGGCATTCGTTTTGAAGCGGCTGAACACAAACTCCAACTCTGCTGGACCGTTCGCGGTGACGAAGATTTTCGCCAAGTGCTTGACGACCTCTGCATGAACATCAACGAAATTTCAGCTGCAGGTGCGCAGCTGGAAGTCACGTTTTACGACACAGAATTTGAAGACGAAGATGAATCGCGCGGCGCTGAGTCACGCGATGATTTCCTCATTCTCTTTGTGGGCCCCGATCCTGCCGCCATCATGCAAGCTCAAAGAGACTTGCTGGTTCAAGATGTGGTGGGCCTCATGGAGCGCCATTTTGATGGCTCAGAACTCAGTGGTGTGGTCCAAGAAATTGACAAGCTGTTTTCAGAGCGCTTTAGCGATTTGGTCAGCTCCCTCGAATTGGGCAAACCACCCAAAGGAAGCGGTGGCGGTGGACCACAAGGTGGTCATGGCGGAGGCCGTCGGCCACGCCATTTGCACTGAATTCAAATTTAACTTCATCAGGCCTTGGCCCCTTAGCCATGCTCAATCCAGGTGTCAAGCGCAGAGAAGTCTTTGGCTGGGCCATGTATGACTTTGCCAATTCTGGCTACACCACCGTGGTCATCACGGCGGTCTTTGCGGCTTACTTTGTGGGTGCTGTGGCCGACCAAGCAGAGTGGGCCACATTGGCTTGGACCAGTGCACTCAGTGTGTCCTACGCCATTGTCATGCTCACCATGCCAGCCTTGGGAGAATGGGCCGACCGACACGCCGCTAAGAAAAAAATGCTCATGGCTTTTACGGCCGCCTGTGTGGTCAGTACCGCAGCCTTGGCTTGGGTGGGGCCAGGTCAGGTGGCTTTGGCCGTTGTTTGCATTGTGATCTCCAACACGTTTTACTCGTACGGTGAATCTTTAACGGCTGCCTTTTTGCCTGAACTGGCCACACCCGAAGCCATGGGGCGAGTCAGTGCTTGGGGATGGGCCTGGGGTTATTTGGGCGGCATGCTGGCGCTGGGCATTTGCTTGGCCTATGTGCTGTGGGCGCAAGGGCAGGGACAAACGGCCGCACAGTTTGTGCCGGTCACCATGCTGGTCACAGCCCTCATTTATGCCCTGGCTGCATGCGTGACCTTTGCACTCATGAAGGAACACGCCAAACCGCAACCTGAGCGTGAGCGCTCAAACAGTCAGTGGCAACAGTTGCGTCAAACTTTTCAAGAAGCCAAGGCCTACACAGATTTCATGCAACTTATGGCGTGTGCAGTGGCCTATCAAGGCGGTGTGGCTGTGGCCATTACTTTGGCTGCCATTTACGCCGAACAGGTCATTGGATTTCAGCCGCAAGAAACCATGGTCCTTATCTTTGTGTTGAACATTGCAGCCTTGCTTGGCGCTTTGGTGTTTGGGTATGTGCAAGATCGCATCGGTCACAAATTGGCGCTGGCGATCACTTTGGTGGGGTGGAGCATCACCTGTGTGTTGGCAGCGCTGACCAGCAGCAAAGAAGTATTTTGGTGGGCGGCTGCCTTGGCGGGTGTGTGCATGGGTTCTAGCCAATCCATTGGCAGGGCCATGGCGGGCTTGTTCATTCCTAGCCATCGTTTGGCTGAGTTCTTTGGTTTGTGGACATTTGCCATTCGCCTGGCCAGCATTGTGGGCCCCTTGGGGTATGGCTTGATCACCTGGATCACGGCCGGTAATCAGCGCTTGGCCATTGGCGGCACCGCTGTTTTGTTTCTCATTGGCTTGGCTTTGTTGTTGCCCATCAATGTGCAGCGCGGCCAAAGCAAAGCTCAAACGCAAGCCTAAACCGCAAGCCTAAACCGCAAGTCTGATGTCTGCTTTTCGATACCTTCAGGCCTACCCAGTTAACTTGCAGCAGCAAGTGCAAAAAATCATCGATGGCCCTGGCTTGGGTGAATGGTTAAAGTCTAGACATTCACAGCCGCACACCATTCGCACAGATGGCGCGCTTTACAACTACGTGATGGAACTCAAAAACGAATTCTTGCGTCAGGCCGACCCCATCAACAAGGTGAGTTTCGACAGCAAGCTGCAAATCATTCAACATGCTTTGGGTTTGCACACCACCACCTCACGCATTCAAGGCAGCAAACTCAAATCAAAGCGCGACATCAAAATCGCAGCCTTGTTCAAAGAAACACCTCTTGCATTTTTAAAAATGATCGCTGTGCATGAATTGGCGCATCTCAAAGTGCGCGATCATGACAAAGCTTTTTACAAATTGTGCCATCACATGGCGCCAGATTATGCGCAGTGGGAGTTTGAGTTGCGGGTGTATCTCACGCACCTAGATCAGGGCGGAGAAAAGCTTTGGATTGCCGCTTGATGGCAGTATTCAGGCGGCAGGTCTAACCACCTTAGGGCGGCAGATTGAAGTGAACTTAAGGCGCCTGTGGTCCAAAGCTCAATGTGCTCAGGCTTGCTTGAACCCGCCAGAGCGAGTGACGCTTCAGGGGCAGGTGAAATCAAGCGCTTGGTTTGTTTCGCCACCGCTTCGCTGGTTGAAATAAGCTGCACTTCAGCGCCCACCAATTTTTGCAAAATCGCTTGTACAAAAATGTAGTGCGTGCAGCCTAAAACCAAGGTATCTATTTGGCCACTGGCCTGGCCAAACGGACCCATGGCTTGTACATACTTGGCGCAAAGCTGCTCTAGCTCTGCAGTGTCGCTTAAAGTTTTTTCTGTTTGCTTTTCAATGGCCAGCGCCAAACCTTGGCAAGCCTGCAAAACAAAATGCCCTTGTTTGGGCAAAGCATCTTTTTGAACTGTCTTGAGCAACTTTTCGAAACGCGAGCTGTTTAAGGTGCCTTGTGTGCCGATCACGCCAACGCACCCAGTTTGCGTTTGTGCAAGCGCGGGTTTGAGTGCAGGTTCAACGCCAATGAAAGGCAAGCCAGGGTAATGGGTGCGCAAACTTTCAATGGCCACAGCCGTGGCGGTATTGCACGCCACCACCACAGCCTTCAAGGGGCCTTTGGCTATAAGTTGTGCAGTAATGTCATGGCTTCGTGCAATGACAAAGTTGTCAGGGCGCTCGCCATAGGGGGCAAAGCCACTGTCGGCCCAATAAACAAAGCGCTCATGCGGCATGTCTGCACGCAAGGCTTTCAAAACACTTAGGCCGCCAATGCCACTGTCAAAAACGCCGATGACCCCATTGGGGGCGACGGCATTGTGATCGTTCACATGTTGGCTGCCAGATTCAATTGGCGGCAACTTTGATGCCTTTGAACTCGCCAGTGGCAATGCGTTTTTGCCATTCAGCGGGCCCCGTATTGTGGGCGCTGGTGCCACCAGAATCAACCGCCACCGTGACGGGCATGTCGACCACATCAAATTCGTAAATGGCCTCCATGCCCAAGTCGGCAAAGGCCAACACCTTGGATTGTTTGATGGCTTTGGACACCAAGTAAGCGGCACCGCCAACTGCCATGAGGTAGGCGGACTTGTGCTTTTGAATGGCTGCAATGGCCTCAGGTCCACGTTCGGCTTTGCCCACCATGGCAATAAGGCCAGTTTGGGCCAACATCATCTCGGTGAATTTGTCCATGCGTGTGGAAGTCGTGGGGCCAGCTGGGCCAACAGCTTCACCCTTCATGGGGTCGACCGGGCCCACGTAATAAATGACGCGGTTGGTGAAGTCGACAGGCAGTTTTTCACCCTTGGCCAACATGTCTTGAATGCGTTTGTGAGCGGCATCGCGACCCGTCAACATTTTGCCGTTGAGCAGCAAAGTTTGCCCGGGTTTCCAGCTGGCAACTTCTGCGGGGGTCAGGGCGTTTAAATCGACGCGCTTGCTCTTTTCTGTATCGGGTGTCCAATTCACATCGGGCCACAAATCGAGGGAAGGCACGTCCAAGTAAACGGGGCCAGAGCCGTCCATCACAAAGTGCGCATGGCGGGTGGCGGCACAGTTGGGAATCATGGCCACAGGCTTGCTGGCAGCGTGCGTGGGGTACATCTTGATTTTGATATCAAGCACCGTGGTGAGGCCGCCCAAACCTTGAGCGCCAATGCCCAAGTCATTGACTTTGTGGTAAATCTCCAAACGCAGGTTTTCAACTTGCGTCAGCTTTGCGCCCTTGCTTGATTTATCAAGAAGCTGGTACATGTCCAAGTCGTCCATCAAACTTTCTTTGGCCATGAGGGCTGCCTTTTCTGCAGTGCCACCGATGCCAATGCCCAGCATGCCAGGCGGGCACCAGCCAGCGCCCATGGTTGGAACAGTTTTCAAAACCCAGTCGACGACGCTGTCGCTGGGGTTGAGCATGACCAATTTGGATTTGTTTTCACTGCCGCCGCCTTTGGCCGCCACAGTGATGTCCAGTTTGTTGCCTGGAACAAGTTGCGTGAAGATCACGGCAGGTGAATTGTCTTGCGTGTTTTTGCGCGCAAATTCGGGATCAGAAACCACCGATGCGCGCAACATGTTGTCTGCGTAGTTATAGCCCCTGCGAACGCCTTCATTGATGGCGTCTTCCAAGCCGCCAGTGAAGTTATCAAACCTGACGTCCATGCCAACTTTCAAGAACACATTGACGATGCCGGTGTCTTGGCACATGGGACGATGGCCCATGGCGCTCATTTTGCTGTTGGTCAAAATTTGAGCGATGGCATCTTTGGCCGCTGGACTCTGCTCGCGGTGGTAGGCGCTAGCCAAATGCGAGATGAAATCGGCAGGGTGGTAGTAACTGATGTATTGCAGCGCTGCTGCTACCGATTCAATCAGGTCTTCTTCTTTGATCAGGGTCGTCATATCGTACTTTCGCGAGGTCTTATAAATTTTTAAAATACAGAGGCAGCAAGCTGCCTGTGCAATGCTTTCAATGCTTGTTGTGGTGCGACATCAGCTTGTCGGTGTAGGCAATGGCCAATGCACTGAGAAGGAAGGTGACGTGGATGATGGTTTGCCACATGAGCACTTGCTCTGTGTAATTGGCAGCATTGATGAATGTCTTGAGCAGGTGGATGGAACTGATGCCGATGATGGCAGTGCCTAATTTAACTTTCAAAACAGATGCATTCACATGACTGAGCCATTCTGGTTGATCGGGATGGCCTTCTAAATCCATACGCGACACAAATGTTTCGTAGCCGCCCACAATGACCATGATGAGCAAATTTGAAATCATGACCACATCAATGAGGGCCAGTACCACCAGCATGATGATGGTTTCATTCAGATGGGTAATGGGCGCATCTACTTTGTAGCCAATGCCACTGATGAGCGCCTGCAGTGCGGTTTGGCTGCCAAAGACAGCTTCCAGCAGGTGAACAAGCTCTACCCAAAAATGAAAAACATAAACGCCTTGTGCCAGGATGAGCCCTAAGTACAAAGGCAGCTGTAACCATCTGCTGGCAAAAATAAGCTTGGGCAGGGGGCGAAGGGCCGCTTTTTCAGGATGAGCTTGGGGGTTCGAAGCCATAGATGATCTTTAAAGGAGTTCTTGTAATTTTAAAGCCCCGCATTTGCAGAAATGTGTCGGTTTTGACAAGATATGAAAGAATACTGTCAGTCAGGGCTTTGTAAGAGCCAAGCACGACATTCAGTACCAGTAATTCGAATAAGTTCCCTAGGAGACACAGAATGAGCGCCAACCTTTACCAGCCCAGTGCTGACTTCGTTAAAAATGCCCACATCTCAGGCATGCCAGCTTACCAAGCCCTTTGCAATGAGGCTGAAACCGATTACGAAGGCTACTGGGCTCGCTTGGCTAAGGAGTTCATTACGTGGAAAACCCCCTTCACCAAGGTCTTGGATGAGTCCAAGGCGCCTTTCTTCAAATGGTTTGAAGACGGCACCCTGAATGCCTCATACAACTGCCTAGATCGCAATGTTGAAAAAGGCCTTGGTAACAAAACTGCCTTGATCTTTGAAGCCGACGGCGGCGAAGTCACGCGCATCACATACAGCGAACTGCTTGCCAAAACATGTCAAATGGCCAACGGCCTCAAATCTCTCGGCATCCAAAAAGGCGATCGCGTTGTCATCTACATCTCCATGTCCATTGATGGCGTGGCCGCTATGCAAGCTTGCGCCCGCATCGGCGCTACACACTCCGTGGTGTTCGGTGGATTCTCAGCCCAGTCATTGCGCGATCGCATTGAAGACACGGGCGCCAAGGCCGTCATCACAGCCGACCATCAAATTCGCGGTGGCAAACAATTGCCTTTGAAATCCATTGTGGACGAAGCCATTGCATTGGGCGGTTGCGGCAGCATCAAAGATGTGTTGGTGGTCAAGCGCAGCGGCGCCGATGTGGCCATGACGGCAGGCCGCGACACTTGGATGCACGAATTGCTTGCTAAGCAAGCCAGCACTTGCGAGCCCGAATGGGTGGGCGCTGAGCATCCCTTGTTCTTGCTTTACACCTCTGGCTCCACAGGCAAACCCAAAGGTGTACAACACTCTACTGGCGGCTACTTGTTGCACGCAGCCCTGACCACCAAGTGGACCTTCGACTTGAAACCAGACGACGTGTTCTGGTGCACGGCCGACATTGGATGGGTGACAGGACACACCTACATCACCTACGGCCCTTTGGCCTTGGGCGGCACTGAAATTGTGTTTGAGGGCGTGCCCACATTTCCTGACGCTGGACGTTTCTGGAAAATGATTCAAGACCACAAGGTCTCTATTTTCTACACGGCACCTACCGCCATTCGTTCTTTGATCAAAGCGGCTGAAGCCAAAAATGAAGTGCATCCAAAGAGCTACGACCTGACAAGTTTGCGCTTGCTGGGTTCTGTGGGCGAGCCCATCAACCCCGCCGCATGGGAGTGGTACCACAAGCATGTGGGCGGCGGCAACTGCCCCATTGTGGACACCTTCTGGCAAACCGAAACGGGTGGTCACATGATCACGCCATTGCCTGGTGTGACACCCATGGTGCCGGGTTCTTGCACGTTGGCTTTCCCGGGCATTCAGGCTGCCATCGTAGACGAAACGGGCAAAGACATGCCCAATGGCCAAGGCGGTATCTTGGTGGTCAAGCGCCCATGGCCTTCCATGATTCGCACCATCTGGGGTGACCCCGAGCGCTTCGTGAAAAGCTACTACCCAGCTGACTTCCAAGGCAAGTATTACTTGGCTGGCGATGGCGCTATCAGAGATGCTGAGTCTGGTTATTTCACCATCACCGGTCGCATTGATGATGTGTTGAATGTGTCGGGTCACCGCATGGGCACCATGGAAATTGAATCTGCTTTGGTGAGCTGCACCGAGCTGGTGGCGGAAGCCGCCGTGGTGGGCCGCCCCGATGAAACTACCGGTGAAGCCATTTGTGCGTTTGTGGTGCTCAAGCGCCCCTTGCCCACAGGCGACGAAGGCAAGGCCATCGCCAAACAATTGCGCGATCACATCGCCAAAGAAATTGGCCCGATTGCCAAGCCCAAGGACATTCGCTTTGGCGAGAACTTGCCCAAAACACGCTCAGGCAAAATCATGCGCCGCTTGCTGCGCAGCTTGGCCAAAGGCGAAGAAATCACGCAAGACATCAGCACCTTGGAAAACCCAGCCATCTTGGGTCAACTGGGTCAGGCGTATTGATTTAACAAAAACTTATCGTTTTAAAAAAAGAGTCCAACCCTAGCGGGGAGGACTCTTTTTTTTTCGAAGAACTTGGCTGAGATGGATTTAGGGTTTGGGGCCCATCACCACACCTTCGCGCCGTGGATCTGCGCCACCAAAGAGTCCTGTGGGTGTCACCTCTATGGCCTGCAAGCCGCTTGGCAAAGGCGTTTCACGCACATCATGCCCCTTGGACTGCAAGGCTTTGATGGTGCTTTCGGGAAAGCGTTTCTCTTCCAAAATAGTGGGGCCATTGAGCGAGCTGAAGTTGGGCAAATTGATCGCTTGCTGCGTGTTCAAACCCCATTGCAATGTGCCGATCAAAAGCTTGCCGGTGTAATGAATGATGACAGCGCCGCCAGGACTGCCACCTGTCATTTTTAATTTGCCAGTGTCTTTCTCAAACACCAAAGTAGGAGACATAGACGAGCGCGGCCGTTTGCCACCTTCAACTCGATTGGCAATGGGCATGCCTTTGGCATCTGCAGGTGCATAACTGAAATCGGTTAGCTCGTTGTTCAACAAGAAACCACCGTGCCGGCCTTGGCCTGAATTGACCATATTTCTTGAACCAAACACAGCCTCGATGGTGGTGGTCATGGCCACGGCATTGCCGTACTTGTCAATCACACTGATGTGACTGGTGCCATGTTCCTCTTGAGCCGGCATGGGTGCAAAGGCGGTCTTGGTTCCTGTGGGATTGCCGGGTTGTGCCACCTTCATGCTTTGCGCGCCAATGAGACTGCTTCGCTCTTTGAGATACTGGCTGTTCCAAAGCGTTCGCCAATCACCGGCAGGGGCTTGAACAAAATCGGGGTCAGCTACAAATTGGCCACGGTCTGCAAAAGCCAAACGAGCGGCTTCTGTGTAAAAGTGCAGCCAGTCGGCTGATGGCATGCCCTGTTCAAGTTGCAGTTTTCCTGCAGGGGTGTTGTTCAAGATGCCCAACATTTGCCCAATGGCCAAGGTGCCCGAACTGGGCGGCGGGAAACCGCAAAGTTGATAGGTTTTGCCAGTGGTTTGCACCGCATGATCAAAGCACAAAGGTTCGCGTTTTTTGGCTTTGTAATTGGCCAAATCTTGCAGCGTCATGCTGCCTGGGCGTGTGGGGTGTTGGCGCACTTTCTTGACCAAAGCTTCGGCCACAGGGCCATCCTTCAAGGCTTGCGATCCGCGCTTGGCAATGTCGCGCATGACCGCTGCCAGCTCGGGGTTTTTCAAAACATGGCCGATGGGAAACGGTTTGCCCTGAGCGTCGTAAAAATACGTGGCGGCCACGGGATCGTTCATTAAGTAAGTTTCAGCCATCAAGCCCCGATGCAAATGAGGGCTGAGCTTGAAGCCTTGCTCGGCCAATTGAATGGCCGGTTGCATCAGGGTGGCCCATGGCAATTTGCCATGTTCTTTGTGTGCCAATTCAAGCACCGTGAGGGTGCCAGGAACGCCGACCGACAAGCCACTGACAACACCGTCAATGAAGGGCAGTGGTTTGCCTTGGGCATCTAAAAAAAGTTTGTCAGTAGCGGCCAAAGGGGCTGCTTCACGACCATCGTAGGCCTCCACTTTTTTGCCATCGTGGTGCAGCAAGAAAGCGCCACCACCGATGCCACTGGATTGGGGTTCAACCAAAGTCAAGACCATTTGAACCGCAATGGCTGCGTCAATGGCAGAGCCACCCGCTAAGAGAATTTGGTAACCCGCATCGGTGGCCAGGGGGTTGGCCGCAGCCACGGCAAAACCTTGAGTGGCCCAGCCTGGTTTTTCTTGATAACCCACGGGGTCGTTAGGTTGATCTGGTGTGGCGTATTGGAAAGCGATGGGTTGTAACGCGCAAGCGCTTAAGCCGCAAGCTAAAACGCCCACTGCAAGGCTTGGGATGCAGCTTAACTTCAAAAACTTCATGATGCTCTCCGGTTTTGGATGGCAAGCAGTATGACTTACTTTGGCGCGAGCCGAATGGCACCATCCAAACGAATCACTTCACCATTGAGCATGTCATTTTCCAAAATGTGCTTGACCAATTTGGCGTAGTCATTGGGTGTGCCAAGGCGGCTAGGGAAGGGCACAGCCGCAGCCAATGCGTCTTGCACTTCTTGCGGCATGCCAAACACCATGGGCGTGCCAAAAATGCCGGGCGCAATGGTCATGTTGCGAATGCCATTTCGGGCCAAGTCTCTGGCAATGGGAAGGGTCATGCCCACCACACCGCCTTTGGAAGCTGAGTAAGCCGCTTGGCCAATTTGACCGTCGTAAGCGGCCACAGAAGCGGTGGAAATCATCACGCCGCGTTCACCCGTGACTTCGGGCTCGTTTTTGCACATGGCCTCGCAGGCCAAGCGAATCATGTTGAAACTGCCTATCAAATTGACAGTGATGGTTTTGCTGAAGACGGCCAGTGAATGAGCGCCATTTTTACCCACTGTTTTTTCGGCGGGGGCGATGCCAGCACAATTCACTAAGCCCACCAATTTGCCAAGCGACACAGCCTTGGCAACCACTGCTTGGCCGTCGGCTTCGTTGCTCACGTCGCACTTGACGAAAGCGCCACCCAATTCTTTGGCGATGGCCTCGCCTTTTTCAGCCTGCATGTCTGCAATCACCACTGTGCCGCCATGGGCTGCCAACATGCGGGCTGTGCCTTCGCCCAGTCCCGATGCGCCCCCCGTCACGATGAAAACCTTGCCTTGGATGTCCATGATTGCCCCTTGATAGTTGACGTTACGTTAACGTCAATTATGCATGGCCGATCTAAATGAAAACTATCGCACTCATAAGTAATCCCAATCAGGGTTATCGATATTAGGGTTTACGATTGGCCTCAATGAGTTTTCTCATTCAACATTTTTTTAAACCCTTCTCAAGGTAACACCATGACTCTCATCAATACGCAAGTTCAGCCCTTCAAAACCCAAGCCTTTCACAATGGCAAGTTCATTGAAGTTTCCGACGCCAGCCTCAAAGGCAAGTGGTCTGTTTTGATTTTCATGCCAGCCGCTTTCACTTTCAACTGCCCCACAGAAATTGAAGATGCTGCTGACAACTACCCCGCCTTCCAAAAGGCCGGCGCCGAGGTCTACATCGTGACCACCGACACCCACTTTTCACACAAAGTGTGGCACGAGACTTCACCCGCCGTTGGCAAAGCCAAGTTCCCATTGGTGGGCGACCCTACCCACACATTGACCAATGCGTTTGGCGTGCACATTGCTGAAGAAGGCCTGGCTTTGCGCGGTACCTTCATCATCAACCCTGAAGGCACCATCAAGACCATGGAAGTGCACTCCAACGAGATCGCCCGTGATGTGTCTGAAACATTGCGCAAGCTCACGGCTGCTCAGTACACGGCCGCTAACCCTGGTCAAGTTTGCCCCGCCAAATGGAAAGAAGGCGCTAAAACTTTGACACCTTCACTCGACTTGGTCGGCAAGATCTAAATACCGACACATCACTGAAAAAGTTCAACACCCTGAATCCCAGGGTGTTGAGCGCAAGCCTGTGCAGCGCATCGACTTGAATTTGAAATTGCATAAGGAAAAAAACCATGTTAGACGACACCCTCAAAGCGCAATTGCAAACTTACCTTGGCATGCTCAGAAGCCCCATCCGCTTGATCGCCACATTGGACGACAGCGAGACCGGCATTGAGATGCGCAACTTGCTGGAAACCATTGTGGGTTTGTCAGACAAAGTGAGTTTGGACACATCGGGTACAGATGCGCGCACGCCTTCTTTTGTGGTGGTCCGTGAAGGTGAAACACAAGGTGTTCGTTTTGCCGGATTGCCTCTGGGCCATGAGTTCACCTCTTTGGTTTTGGCCTTGCTGTGGACCGGCGGTCATCCCCCCAAAGTGGAACAAGATGTGCTGGATGCCATCAGGGCGCTTGATGGCGATTTCAATTTTGAGGTCTACATGTCCTTGTCATGCCACAACTGCCCCGACGTGGTTCAGGCTTTGTCGCTCATGGCCATTTTCAATCCCAAAGTGAAGACTGTGGTCATTGAAGGCGGCGCCTTTCAGCAAGAGGTGACCGAGCGCGAAATCATGGCTGTGCCCATGGTGTTTTTGAATGGCAAGGTGTTTGGTTCAGGCCGCATGTTGGTGGAAGAAATTGTGGCCA
>Ga0214919_10002444_pt1 | contig 29298 bp, 30 predicted proteins | sample LL1503_MetaG_FD_177994 | JGI IMG/M metagenome (GOLD analysis project Ga0214919, IMG submission 177994) | Freshwater microbial communities from Lake Lanier, Atlanta, Georgia, United States - LL-1503 | ecosystem: Environmental > Aquatic > Freshwater > Lake | place: USA: Georgia | collected... | reverse complement strand
TAGGTAATCGACCAGATGTAATATCAACAAGGCCAACACCAGTCTCCTTATAGGGAACATGCGTTAATTCCTGTCCTAGCGCCAAGCTCAACGAAATGCCCACAAAATGTGACAGGGAACCAGTCCCAGGTGCAGAGCCGTAGATTGCTTGCTTGGGATTAGCTCGAATCCACTTTACAAGTTCGCCAATGTCTTTAGCACCTGTCATGGGGCCTGTGCACATTCCAACATCAAAAGAAGAGACACTGGCAATTGGCGTGAACTCTTTTAAAGGTTCGTAATCTAACTTGGCGTAAATATGTGGATAAATTGAAAATGGTGCGCTAGTTACCAGCATCAAAGTTCGACCGTCTGGTGCTGAACGTTGCAACTCATTCAAAGCAACTCTTTGACCGGCCCCTAATTTACTAATAACAATAACCGGACGATTTAAAACTTCACGCAATCTGTCAGCAATTAACCTGGCAGTAGCATCAGTTCCAGCACTTGCACCAACTATCAATTTAATAACGCTCTTGTCATTTTGAGCAAATGCATTTGGATAACTCAGATAACTACTTGTAACAAAAAGAGCTTGTCGCCTAGAGATCATTACAAATTTTCCTTAGTTAAAATAATTTCTAGTTGAATCTAGTGAAAATTTCGATAGCCTAAGATTCGATTAAAAGGGGTCACGTGTCAAGAATAATTACCCTTAATGTGCCTTTGCAAGTTAAGTGTCCTCTACTAGAGTCCAACTTGCACTTTCCCTGCTTCAAGCACCAAGCCAATAGCCTAACTTTTCGCCAGTCAAGTGACGCGGCCAATTTCAAAATAAGTGACAGTGCTGAATAATTATTAGTCAATTATTCGAAATATTACACCTGTAACATCGTTCAATGTATGCCATTGATTATTTAAGTTTATGACGATCCTAGCTTTCTGTTAATTGACTGCTGTCATACCAGGCCTTACGGGTGCAAGTGTTTCTCGAAGAAGTCGAGCGTGCGTTGTCCAGCTTCAGCGGCGCAAGCGGCATTGAAGGAAGCACGTTGGTCGCAGTTAAAGCCATGACCTGAAGCGTAACGATGAACAATCACTTGGGGATGCGCAGCTTCGATCGCCTCGACGTCTGACATGGGTATCAGGTGATCATGGTCGCCGAAATGGGCCATCACGGGCACCAGCGGTGTTTTACCGATTTCCGCTTGGCTGGCAATGCCGCCGCCGTAGTAGCAAACAGCAGCACTGATACCCACAGGGCTGCAGGCAGTCCGCCAGGACATCAGCCCACCCCAGCAAAAGCCCACAATTCCAACCTTTCCCGCATGCTTGACATGCTCAACGGCTGCCCTGATGTCTCCAGAGGCCAGGCCGCCTAGTGACTCCACCTTGGCTTTGAGTAAGGCACCCTCTTTCACATCCTCCGGCAAGTAGCCTAGTTGAGTCTCAGCAGCAGCGCGGCTGAACATGTCAGGGGCAACGGCCAAGTAGCCGGCTTGAGCATAGTGATCTGCAACGGATCGAATATGGCTGTTTACGCCGAAAATTTCTTGCAGTATGACCACGGCGCCCAATGGAGCGCCTTGCGGTTGACTCAGATAGGCTGTCGAAATGTGCCCGTCAGCTGACTTCAGTTGAATTTGTGAGCCCATATGAATTTTAAATAATGATTTGCTTATGAAGCTGATCTACCACTTGGTAGTCCAGAGAAGGCCTGCAAACTGATACCCATAGCCTGTTCATATTCCTGCTGAACCCAATCGGGCTGACCGGCCTGAAAGATGTAACTGGTCAGGCGCACGCTCTTCATAGGGTCTGCCAAAATTTCAGCAGTTGTCAAGTTGGTAAAAGCCGTGTTAACTGAAGCTACCGGCAAGGGTACACACACATTTTTGGCTGGATCACGTATCAGTCCCTTGGGCTCCTGACCTGCAGCCAACCGTTCGAGCTCGTCGAAGAAACGTCGCCGCATCATGACAATGCCACGATCGCTTAGACCAAGTTTTTCCTTGGTTCGGTCGGCTATGCGGCCCTGCCCGATCCAGGCAGTAAAGTCCTGATTCATGACGTGGCTGGTAATCCAATTGCCTTTTTCATCTTTGATTGGCCCGGTCCAGGTGGGAATGCGCGCTTGTAAATAGGGCTCGCGATCTTTAGGAACATGGCTGAACTTCCAAACCACGGACAAGGTATTCTCATCATCAATTGGGACACGCCATTCAAAATGCTCTCCCAAAAAGAAAGCGTTAGGCCAAAGTGCAGTACGTCCGATGGTCCAATAGGGATGGGACTCGTCGGTGTCTTCACGCACGCGCTTGTAGACAAATCCGTATTCAAACTCTTCAAAATCTAGCTTCAGATGTTTTGGACCATATGATGCTGACTCACCTTGCAGCAATCGTTTCCCCCAGTTTTCGTGCATCCACTCAAAGTGCACCGGGTCAATCGAATTTTCTTGGCACTGAAACCAGTTACAAGGAATCGACGAGATCACAATTTGTTTAAATCCGTTGGGCCTAGAAAAGGGCTCCCAGTCAGGCACACACGGTGCAGGCAACGGCCCCATGTAGGCCCAAACCAAACCCGCCTTGATCTCCACCGGGTATGCCAGTGTCTTGACAGAACATTTGAAGTTGCGCTCAGGAAAAACAGTGTCTTGAAAAGGCTGTGCCACGCATTGCCCAGAGGCATCGAAGGCCCAGCCGTGGTAACTGCAGCGCAGCCCATTTTCCTCCGCCATGCCAAAGCTCATGTCGGCCCGCCTGTGTGGACAGTGCCGATCGATCAGCCCAAAATTACCCGACAAGTCTTTGTACAGAACCAAGTCTTCGCCCATCAGGCGAATTGCCTTGGTGTGGCAACTTTCGAATTCAGACACGCCGGCAATGGGCATCCAATAGCGGCGCAGCAAAGACCCCATGGCCGTACCAGGACCCACTCGCGTTAACAAATGGTTTTGTTCTTCGGTCAGCATGGTTCAAAAATTGTAAAGCTCAAGAGTTCGCTCTCCGGCCTTGATGCGCTCAATGATGGCGGCTTCTTTTTTTTCACGTTCTACTGCGGCATGAACAAATTGCTGCGCTTGCGCCCTTGGAAGCACGACAACGCCATCGGTATCTCCGACGACCAAGTCACCGGGGTTGACTGTCAAATCGCCAAATAGAGTTGGGTGATTGATCCATCCTCGAGCACCAAAGTCTTTGCCTGTACCCCGAATACAAAGGCCACGCGCAAAAACAGGAAACTCAAAGTTTTCCAAAATTGCGCCATCGCGAACACAGCCGTCAATCACGAGTCCACCGAGGCCTCGAGCCTTGGCGGCAGCCGACATGATTTCGCCCCAGTAACCAAAATGGTATGCATCGCTGACATGGACGACCAAAATGTCGCCCGGTTGAGCCACATAGATGGCACGGTGAAGCCACAGGTTATCGCCACCCGGCGAATGCACAGTAACTGCGGAACCACACACCTTGAATGACGAGGCTACGGGCTTGATGGCCATGGGCATCACCCCAATACGACCCGCTGACTCATGGAGTGTGGCCGTGGCTTGACTGCGGGCCAACTCTAGGACAGAAGGTGAAACCCGCTCAATGTCTGATCTGATGGTAGGGCCAGCCGGAACGGGTAAATGGTTGGCGTTCATTTGTCTACCCTCGTCTGTAATTGATGATAGCGATGTTTTTCTCGGGCTTCACGCAAGCTCATGCCGCCGCGAACACTGGCTCGAATGGCGTCTTCTGATAATTGAATTTGCTCTGCAGCAGTCAGTACTTTTTCTTCAAATGCAGCTGGGATGACGACCACGCCATCAGCGTCACCACGAATCAGATCACCCGGACAAACTCGCACGTTGCCAATATTCACAGGCACTTGAGTAGCTTCAACTTGCACACGATCCTTGCCTGTGCGCATCCAATGGTCGCGACTGAAAATAGGATAGCCAAGTTCGAGGCAAAGCGATACATCTCGATTGATACCATCAATCAGGGTACCGGCGATGCCCTTGTTGCTGGCAACCTCCGTCAAGATGTCGCCCCAAACAGTGCAATCTTCACGGCCTCCGTTGTCCAATACAACCACCGTACCAGGACCCAGATCGTCAATGTAGTCACCCACGGTGCCTGCCGGTGTGTCGGCGGGGCCGTAACGCAGAGTCCAGGCACGACCGGTCATGCGAAAAGTAGGTGAACGTGGTTTGATTTTGGAGCACTGCCCGACAAGGCCCATGCGATCTAGCGCGTCGCTGATGGTGGCCGTGTCAAGCTTGGCTGCACGCTCAACTTGTGAATCACTCATGATATCTTTCTTTATTTATTTGAGCATGTGCTCGTAATCTGCACCCATGACTTCGGTGATCGGCTTGCCGGCAAGCAATGCCTTGGTCATGGCGGCTTCTCTTCCTGCGATCATCTCGGCCGCAGTGAGCAGGCGCTCGATATCAGCAGCAGGAATAAAGACAACACCGCTGGCATCTGCAAGTGCATAGTCACCGGTTGCAACCGTCACGCCGCCTATGTTGACGGGTTGTCCTGTTTCAGCTTCTGCAACGCGGGAACGCGCAGTTCGCGCAGTCAATGAGCGGCAATAAATTGGAAAGTCATAAGCGCGAGCTTCGTCAATGTCGCGCACTGGCCCATCAGCGATAACGCCCGCAACGCCTCGAACTTTGGCACCGACGGAAAGGATGCCACCCCAACTACCAGCATCTATGCCTGTGGACTGTTCCACCACAATGATCTCACCTGGCTTGGCCATTTCGATTGCGGTGGTACCCAGGTGCCGAGGAGGGTTGTGGTGGGTTGGTGCCTCGCTGGCTGGCACCAAGCGATAGGTCACCACTCGGCCAGCGATGCGGCGTGTGGTAGCGCGCTGCTCTAGACCGCTGATCGCACTTGGAAGATTGATCTTGTCCATCGCATCAGACACTGCACAGACATCGAGCCGACCAAGTCGTTTGACATTGTCATCCATATCGCTCATTTTTTTTCCTCCTGAACCACTGCAATCACTTCGAGTTGCAACAGCATTTCGCCACGCAACTCTTGCACCAAGGTGTGTCGGGCAGGCCGATCAAGCGGGTTTGGAAAACATTTGAGCCATTCCACGTTAACAGCATCTCGCACGGATTCGTCTTTGACAAAGACAGTCACACGGCCGACGTCCTCAAGTTTTGCGCCACCGTTTTCAAGCAAAGTACGCAGATTGGCAAATGCAAAGCGAGCTTGCTCGGCTGCATGCGGTGGTAACTTATTAGTACTTGGGTCCTTACCGGCGATGCCGGAGGAAAAAATCATATTACCAACTCGTGCTCCCATTGGAATTGGAACGCTGCCGTGGTTAACGCCGGGAACTTCAATGGAGCGGGGTCTGCGGATTGTCATGGTTCATTCTTCTCACAATTTTATTTACTCGAGGACGATTTTTTGATCGCGGATGATGGCAGTCCAACGCGGGTATTCATCTCGAATCATTCGGCCAAACTCTTGGCTGGTGGCTTTCATTGGCTCTAATCCGCGGCTGGTGATCGCCTCTCGCGTTTCAGGCAACTCAAGCACTTTAATTAACTCCCGATTGAGCAAAGCAATGATGGCAGTTGGTGTGTTGAGAGGCGCAGCAAAACCAGACCAAGATTGCAGCGTCAGTTGCGGCCACCCCGCTTCCGTGACGGTGGGCACATCGGGAAGAGAAGCCAAGCGAGCTTGACTGGTCACAGCCAAGGCCTTGAGCTTGCCAGACTTGATGTGCTGAAGCAGCGTCAGAGGTTGTTCGAAAAACAAGTTAACGGTACCAGACAGCAAGTCCGTGACTGCAGCGGCACCACCTTTGTAGGGTATGTGCGTCATACGCACGCCGGTTTCACGGTTCATCAACTCTCCCACCATATGGGGTGTGGTGCCGACACCTGGAGATGCAAAACTAATTTGCTCAGGTTTGCTTTTGGCCAATGCTATCAGTTCGGTCAAGTTATTGGCAGGCAAACTTGGATGCGCCGCAAGGACCAAGGAAAAACCCGCCGCCGGTGTGATGGGCGAGAATTGGGTCCAAGGCTCAGGCTCAGGCTTACGCATGATCTGAGGCGCTATCGTCAATGTGCTTGCGTTGGGGTAAAACAAGGTATATCCGTCTGCAGCTGCACTGGCGACTCGGCGGGAAGCGATGATGCCGCCTGCCCCGGGGGCATTGAGCACCACGATGGGCTGCTTCAAATTCTCCGCGAGCTTGCTGGCAATCAAACGGGCAATCACATCAGAAGAGCCTCCGGGCGGGAAAGGTAAAATCAATTGTATGGGTCTGTTTGGATAGTCGGCAACCTGTGCAAACGCACCCACTAATGGGATGCCTGCTGTCGCGACCAGAAAGTTACGTCTCTTCATAGCTCTGTCTCCTTTGTTCGATCAATAACCGATGAGTCGATCCACTGAATGAAATGGTTTTTGGCCGCTGCGCACTCGGCTGAGATTTTCAATAAATTGCTCTACAGCAGCGGCTACGGACGGTTGCGCAGCGATGTGTGGGGTGACAACAACTTGCGGGTGCGACCACAGCGGATCGTTTGGTGGAAGCGGCTCGGTGGCAAACACATCCAAGGCCGCGCCAGACAGATGACCTGACTGAATGAGCCAGAGTAATTCGGCCTCCTTCACAATGCCTCCTCGAGCTGCATTGACCAAGTAAGCACCTGGCTTAAGTTGCTGGAGCATTTCGCTATTGAGCAGTCCATTGGTTTCGACGGTGAAGGGCAAGAGGCAAACCAGCGTATCGCACATACCCAGAAATGTGGGCAGTTCTTTGGCACCAGAAAAAACATGGGCAACATTTGCGATGGCTCTGCCAGACCTTGACCAGCCAACAACATTAAAACCCAAGGCAGTCAGGGCCTCGGCCACCACGCTGCCAATTTCACCCACCCCCATCAAGCCGACCGTGTGAGCACGCGAATCTGGAATGGCCGCGCGCTGCCATTGATGCTCTCGGGCCTGGGCTTCGAAGGCATCAAAGCCGCGAAAGCGCTTGAGAACTTGGTAAGCAACGTACTGAGCCATGCTCAAACCAAGACCTCTTTCCACGACGCGAGTGACAGCGACGTGGGTAGGAATATCGCCTGCGGCCAACACCCCATCAGCCCCAGCGCCAACCGAGGCAACAAGCTTCAGATTGGGCAATCGAGAAGCGATACCTGGTAACAGTTTGAATGTAAAAAGGGCATCAATTTGAGCTAAATCGCAATCTGCAAGATCTGTGACCACTCGCAGCTGCGGTGCCTTTGCGCAAAGGGCCGCGTGTCGGGCAGCGACGAAGTCCGAGCTAATGAGCATAAGGACTGTGGGCGAAGTGTCAGTTGAATTAGGTGAAGTCATGATGATTAATTTAGGGCGCCGGACCACGCGCAGCCAAGCCACCGTCGATGGTCAGTACAGCACCAGAAGTGTAAGAAGATCTGGAAGAGGCTAGGAAAACCACAGATGCGGCGATTTCTGCTGGCTTGGCAGGTCGACCAAAAGGCATATTGGTCAAGATTTCGCGCCATCGACTCTCGTCACCAAAACGGGTCAAGCTGCGGCGTTTAACCAGTATCTCAAGTCGATCAGATTCAACGGGGCCTGGACTGACCCCAAGGACTCGAACGCCTGCAGCATCACTGGTGGAACCCAAGGCTCGGGTGAAAGCCACAAGAGCAGCATTTCCACTGCTGCCAGCAATGTAGCCACTGTCCAAGCGCTCTGCCGTGGTGCCAATCACATTGACAATCACGCCACCCTTGGCATTGGCTTTCATTGCCCCAAAACAAACACGACTGAGATTGATATAACCAAAAACTTTGAGGTCCCACGCATCGCGCCAACGCGCTTCGTCGATGTCAAGTAGCGTGCCAGATGGAATGCTGCCAGCGTTGTTCACTAACACGTCAATGCCTTCGCAGAGTGCAGGCAATTGAGCAGCGCTGTCGCGGTTAGCCAAATCCAAAGGCTGAATTTGCACATCAACGCCATGGTCTGCGTGAAGTTGGAGCGCGGCAACAGCAAGTGCATTTTCAGAACGTGCCACCAGACGCAGGTGGCATCCTTCTTGGGCAAAGGCTTCCGCGACTGCATAACCGATGCCCTTGGATGCGCCAGTAATCAAAATGCGCTTGCCGGATAAATGGAGATCCATGTCTGCCTTTAGGAAATGCTAATACCGCTGTCGATGCGCATTACCTGTCCAGTTGTCACACGTGATTCGTCACTGGCCAGATAAAGTGCAGCTTGCGCAACATCTATGGGCTCAGCCCATCCTAGCAAATGGCGATTATCTAGGGCAGCACTGGTGTGTCCCATCTCAAACAACTTGACCAATCGTTCGGTGCGTGTTCGGCTAGGCGCCAATACATTGACACGCACTTTGTGAGCCGCATACTCCACCGCCAACGATCGAGTCAATGAAGTGACGCCGCCTTTTGCAGCGGTATAGGCATCTCGTCCAGCCAATCCCATTTCTGAGCCAATGGTAGCGGTGTTGATGATGGAGCCTCCGCCCGCTCCAATGATTTTTGGCAATGCCAGACGGCAACAAAGCCAAGTGCCGTACAAATTGAGGCGAATTGCGCGCCAGAATTCGTCGTCTGTGGTGCTTGTAATAGGACCATCAATTGGTGTGGAGCCGCCGGCATTGTTGTACAAAACATCGAGCTTGCCAAAGTTTTGAATGGCCGCATCTATTGCTTGCGCAACCTGCTCGGGTTCCCCGACGTCGGTGCGACAGAAAATGGCTACGCCGCCTTGCCCCCTAATTTCTTGCAGGACTAATTCGCCTTTTTGTTTGTCAATTTCGGCCATCACAACTTGAGCGCCTTCTGAAGCAAAAAGCTTAGCTGCTGCGCGGCCAATGCCAGCCCCAGCTCCTGTAATGAGCGCTACCTTGCCTTGTAGGCGCCCTATCCGCATATCACTCATCCAAAGATATCCCTGCAGCTTTAACAACAGCTGTCCAACGGTCCATGTCTTTTTTCACCTCGAAACCAAACTGTGCGGCTGTTAACTCGCGCGTCTCTAGCCCCATTGTTCGCATTTGCGTTTGGATAGCCGGTTGTTTCATTGCCGCTATCACGGCAGCGTTGTATTGACTAACGATCGCCACAGGCGTTCCGGCCGGCGCAAACAATCCGAACCAAGTGACAATGCTGACCGATGGGTGTCCAGCTTCTGTAAAGGTTGGGGCAGTTGGGAAAAGCTCTGAGCGTTTTGAACCCGATACCGCTAACACCCGAATCCTGCCAGCTTGCACCTGTGCAGCCAGTGTGCCTACAGGTTGGAAAGTAGCGTTCACATGTCCAGCCACTAGCGCGTTGACGGCAGGGGCTGATCCGTTATAAGGTACATGGTTTAGAGGCGCATCCAAAGCGCGGCCGATCAACACACTGGCCATGTGGGTGATGCCGCCTATGCCGGCAGAAGCATAGTTAGCCTCTTTGGGGTTGGCTTTGGCCCAGGCTTGAAATTCTTTCAAGTCCTTCACCGCCAAGCTTGCAGGAACAGCAAAGCCATAGTCTTGGGCGCCCGTTTCGACAACGGCCACAAAATCTCTTGTGGGATCAAAAGTTGGTTTTTTCATGGCAGCAGGTCGTACAACAGCTGCGGCGTCTGGCGCCATCATGAGTGTGTTTCCGTCGGGCGATGCAGCTTTGAGCATTTCAGCAGCCAATTGGCCGCCTCCGCCAGGTTTGTTTTCCACAATGACCGTGCGCCCCAAAGACTCCGACAGCGTCCGTGCAAAGGTTCGCGCCAAGATGTCGACATTACCGCCAGGTGCGTAGCCTGCAATGATGCGAATATTCGGACCTGTTTGGGCCTGGACAACCAGCACCATTGAGCTTGCCAATGTGGCAGCGGCGAGTTGTTTGAACCACTTGTTCATATTGTCTCTTTCTTAATTAGTTCTCGTTGCAGCCGAATTGGCAATAGGCAAACCTTCAAACTCTCCGATTTCAATACCCATCACTTGCGACATTTCTTTGCGCACGCTATTGGGCTGACCGGCCTGAAGGATGTAACTGGTCAAGCGAACACGGCGACGCGAGTCATTCAGGATATCTTGTGTCGTTAAGCCGCGCAGCGTAGTGTCATTGTTCGCAATTGGCAACTGAACCACTTTGTTTTTTTCAGGGTCGCGTATCGTTCCCTTTGGATCTTGGCCGTCAGCGACAAGCTTTAACTCTTCGAAGAAGCGCCGCCGCATCATCACGATGCCACGGTCGGTCACCCCAAGTTTCTCCTTGGTCCTATCAGCTATGGGGCCCTGCCCTACCCAAGCAACAAAGTCTTGATTCATGACGTGACTGGTAATCCATTCACCGTTCGAATCCTTGATAGGCCCGATCCAAGTAGGAATGGATTGCTGCACATAAGGCTCGCGATCTATTGGCAGGTGTGTGATCTTCCAAGTAACACTCAAGGTATTTTCATCGTCGATCGGTACTCGCCATTCAAAGTGATCGCCCAGAAAAAAGCAGTTGGGCCACAAGGCCACTCGCCCGATGGTCCAAAAGGGGTGGTTTTCATCCCCGCCTTCACGCACGCGCTTGTAGACAAATCCGTATTCAAACTCTTCAAAATCTAGCTTCAGATGTTTTGGACCATATGATGCTGACTCACCTTGCAGCAATCGTTTCCCCCAGTTTTCGTGCATCCACTCAAAGTGCACCGGGTCAATCGAATTTTCTTGGCACTGAAACCAGTTACAAGGAATCGACGAGATCACAATTTGTTTAAATCCGTTGGGCCTAGAAAAGGGCTCCCAGTCAGGCACACACGGTGCAGGCAACGGCCCCATGTAGGCCCAAACCAAACCCGCCTTGATCTCCACCGGGTATGCCAGTGTCTTGACAGAACATTTGAAGTTGCGCTCAGGAAAAACAGTGTCTTGAAAAGGCTGTGCCACGCATTGCCCAGAGGCATCGAAGGCCCAGCCGTGGTAACTGCAGCGCAGCCCATTTTCCTCCGCCATGCCAAAGCTCATGTCGGCCCGCCTGTGTGGACAGTGCCGATCGATCAGCCCAAAATTACCCGACAAGTCTTTGTACAGAACCAAGTCTTCGCCCATCAGGCGAATTGCCTTGGTGTGGCAACTTTCGAATTCAGACACGCCGGCAATGGGCATCCAATAGCGGCGCAGCAAAGACCCCATGGCCGTACCAGGACCCACTCGCGTTAACAAATGGTTTTGTTCTTCGGTCAGCATCTTGAATCCTTTGAGGTCATTCACGCCAGGAACAAAAAGCTGCTCCTACGCCAGTGCCTGCCTCAGTTCTGTAAAGTGCCTGATACTCAGCAAAGCGAAGGGGCAAGGCCTCTACAGCCCCCGCAGTCAGAATCCAATTTAATGTCTCTGATGAACCAGACTTCAGACCCTGCCTAGGAATTGACCTCAGAGTCTGAGCATCTTTGTCTTTAAGCGCCTGCATGACCTTCAAGTCTTGCGCTTCGTCCACCACAAAGTGGCTCAGACCACCCGAGGCAATAATGGCAATGCGTTGGTCTCCCGGAATAAGATCTACAACCGCGCGCAACTTGCGTCCCACGTCATAGCATCGCGCAGCCGTTGGTACGTTGGGATAGAAGTAGGTATTGAGCAGCACCGGTACGACAGGAATAGTTCGGCGAAACAAGCGTTTGATAATGAAGCCATAGGCGTGACCAAAGCCTGCCTTAGACGGGTCTTTCACACTGGCAACGCAGGAAACATCCACCTCCTGATCCATGAGTCCTTCAATCAATTGCCTTGCCAGTTCGGGCTGTCCCGGCAGGCGATAAACGTCATCCATCAAGTAGCCTCGACCTACTTGGCGCATCCATTCGGGCGCACCTTGGGCATATTTGCCTTGGTAAGTGACGATTTCTTCACCATGAAATACGGCGAAGGCAGGCTGATTGTCTGGGGAAAACAGTTCGGCCTGATCATCCCCCACAATGATCACGATGTCAGGATCGGCGAGCTCCAATTCATCGCCCAGTTTGTCCAACGCAGCTTGACAGGCTCGCTCTTTTTGTTCGAGTATCTGCAAGGTCACATCATCGCGATACTGCGGACCGCGCTCGGCCAGTAATTCTGGGTAGCTGACAAATCGACCATCAGACAAGTTGAGCTTGCTATTGGCGTAATCAACCTCTGCACGGTGTTGCCACTGCTTCGAAGTTAAATTGAGCATGGGCGTATGAGATGTGCCAATACCCAGAACGATTTTCGCCATTTCAGTCCTTGCGAAACCGTGTGTAAAGACGTGTGCAATTGCACTCAAACACGTTGCGCTTGTCCTCCTCACTGAGAAAGTCAATGCTCTCGATAACTGGCTTCAAGTCATCGTAATCTAGCCCCGTTTTAGGATCACGGCCGCTGCCGGTTCCTGGTTTTTCGGTGGCAAATAGCACGCGCTCTGCACCGACAGTTTTAAAAAGTAACTCCAAAGCAAGTTTGTCGTAATTGCATGTGTCAAAGTGAAGGCGCTTGAGGCGGTCATCAAAGAACTCCATGCCTGGCTTGCGAACAGACCAGGAGCGAAAGCGACCCATCTGATAGGGAATGGCACCGCCACCATGGGGAATGATAATTTTCAAATTAGGGAATTTTTCAAAGACCTTGGAATCCAAAAGCGAAATGATCGCAATACTTTCTTCATTGATGAACTTCAATGTGTAAGACTCTCTCGGCGAACAGCTGCCAGCGGAATGGACAAGCGCAGGAATATCCAGCTCGCACATTTTTTCGTACAAAGGGTACCAAAACGGGTCGCCCAATCCAGGAGGCGGTGCGCCATCACCTTCAGTCGGATCTGGGTTGAGAAGACAACCTAGGAACCCTTGCTCTTTGACACGAAACTCCAACTCAGCTAAGCAATTTTCAGGACTCTCATCGCGGTATTGAGGCAAACCGGCTACTGCGCGAAAACGTTTTGGAAACATTTTTACTGTTTCGAAAATTAAATCGTTCATGTGCTTCGTCCACATCGCGGTAACGCGAGCGGGCTTTATAGAGTGCATCTGCTGGTAAGGACGTGGCGACAAAAACTGAATGTCAGTACCGACTGAGTCCATGATGTCAATGATGGATTGACCTGCCTTTCTAACACCTTCTTCTGTATGAGCAGGGGGGCGTACGGGGTTGCCGCGGCTTCCTACAAGCTCAGACAAAAACTTGTGGCTGTAGGCTGGGATAACAACGTGTGCATGGGAATCAATGATCATGGCGGTTCTCTTTACTTTCTTTCAATTTATAAGGGTTTAATCAGCAGCTTTGATATTGGCTGCCTTGACAACTCGGCTGAATTTCTCGGTTTCTGTTCGCAAATAAAGCTGGAACTGTTCTGGACTGGAGGGCATGGGGTCTAACTCCAAGGAGGCAAACTTGTCTTTGATTTCTGACTGCGCAAGAATTTCTTGAACGTCAACTGAGATTTTTTGAATGATCGCTTTGGGTGTACCAGCAGGCGCAAGCAGGCCATACCAAGAACGCACATCAAACTCAGGCATGCCCTGCTCAGAAAAGGTCGCAACATTAGGCAAAGAGGCCAAGCGCTTGCCAGTCACTGCCAGCGCTTTCAATTTGCCATTTTTGACATGCGCGATGTAAGTATTAGGTGGGTCAATGGTCAGTTTGACCGTTCCAGCCAGCAAATCCGTAGCGATTTGAGAAGCCCCCTTGTAGGGAATGTGTTGAAGTTTTGCGCCAGACTGTATGGAGAAAAGTTCACCCACAATTCGACCGATTCCACTGCCGCCGACAGTTGCAAAGTTCCACTCGCCAGACTTTGCACTTTGCAGAATCTGCAACATGCCTCTGAGATCGTTTGCAGGAACGCTTGGGTGTACAAGCATCATGAACGGCCCTCCAGCAACAGTTCCAATGGGTACAAAATCTTTGTTCGTGTCGTAGGGCAGCGTCGCAGAAAGAATGGGGTTGATGGCAAATGTGGAGTTCGCAATCAGCAGGGTGTAACCGTCAGGCCTCGCTTTTGCCACAATTTGCGTGGCAATGACCGTGTTGCCACCTGGCTTGTTGTCAACAAGGACTGGCTTTCCCCACTTTTCACTGAGTTTTTGAGCCAGCAATCGGGCCGTCGTATCCGTACCGCCGCCGGGGGCAAAAGGCACCACAATATTGACTTGCTGCATCGGAAATGATGGCACTGAACCAACTTGTGCTTGAGCGAATAAGGAAAAAGAATTCGCCGAAACTAGCAAGGTCCAAAATAAAAATCTTTGCCTGAAAGACTGCCACAGAGGCATCTGTTTCCATGGGCGATATCGCGTCATGACCATAGGCCCTCAATTAAGATCAGATAAAAAAGCAATTGAATTCTAAATTGCATTCAATCTTACTTAATGGGTATTTACCCTCTCAAAATCAAGCTCAGCAATACTTTTAGAAACTAGAAATGTTGCGAGCAGTTCAAGCTTTTGTTCTGGCGGCTTCCCAAGCAGAAGGCGTCACTGAGCCCTGCCCTGCGATGGTCTGAGTTAAACCTTCTACATTGCTGTAGCGATGCGCCTCGACAGCTTGCATCAGTGCGCTTCGGTCTTTGAGAGCCAAGGCACCAATTATCAAATCGTGCTCCTGAACAGTCAGTGCTCGAGCTGAGGCGCGTTGAAACTTAGCACCAAAAAATGGGTCCGCCAAAGTGAACAGTCGACGAATTTCTTCAGTGATAAGTTGAAAGGGCGAAAGCGTCAAAATGAAATTGTGAAAATCACGGTTCAGTCGCTGCAGCTCCGCCCAATACTCTTGCTCAACAGTAGCTCTTATGCTGTCGTTGATTGACCGCAGCTGCGCTAGTTCTGCTTCGGTGGGCCATATCAATGTTCTCATGATCTCGTTCTCCAGCAAGTGGAGCATTCGCCTAATTTGCGCCAACTCTCCAGGGCCGCGTTTGGCTACAAAATAGCCTTGGTTGGGTCGATGTACCAACAAACTCTGCTGGGCCAGCACGTTCAGCGCCTCGCGCAAAGGAACGCGGCTTATTCCAAATTGTCCGGCCATTTCTTGCTGCCGAATTTGCTCACCTGGGCTCAGCTCGCCACACATGATCATCATCAATAAGCGTTGAAGCGCACTCTCAACAGCACCTCCAATGGGCGGTTTTATTGGTGATGTTACAGTTTTCATCATTTAATAATGCAGTACCGAGAATGCAGTTGATGCTGTCTTCTTGAATAAGAGACGTTGCCCCAATTTTGTTAGCTCCAAAAAAGACTCCAGTTCTGGAAGGCGCTTATTCCATCGGTACCATACTGGGCAGCATTAGAGTTTCGAACGGCCTATATGTCCGTTACCAAAAATGTTATGGGATGCCCTCAATCGCTGTAACTTGTGAAGCCAAAGGCAATTAAAGTTTCGCCAAACAAATTTGACTTATTCAACATGCGTATTTTATATCACTAAAATTTGCAGTTCCGTTTCATGTATCAAAGCTACTGACCGAGATCTGTGGCTTTTACTATTTGTGGGTCCACCAAGACTTGAACCTGGGGTAAAAGGATTTCGGCTTGTGGAGCTTTCAATACTCCTTAGACTAATCCTTCGTCATATCGATTGCTCGACTTAGATGGGTGCCGTCTAGGCTCTAAACCTTCAACAGCACTTTCACGACGAAGCTTGGCTGGGCGTTAGCTTTCTCGGCATTTGTCTCCATGTGTTGGGCAAGGTAAGCAATCCTCATCTATCCTGGTCATGCAGGGAATCCTCTGCTTTAACCAAAATTTATAGAACCGGCGTATACTTAATTTTGCCTTTTCAAACTGCCTATTCATTAGCAATAAAGTAAATCAGCAGGAGACAATATGAGACGTCTTACCAGACTGTTGGCCTTCGTGCTAGCAACAATTTTGTCCATTCTTGGCCCGCTCCCCGCTTTCGCTGAATATCCTGACCGCCTCTTGCGAATCGTCGTACCTTACCCTCCTGGTGGTGGAATGGACGCTGTCACACGCACGATAGCAGTAAGAATCACAAGCACTCTTGGCCAGCCTGTTGTGGTTGACAACCGTGCTGGCGGCGCCGGAATGATCGGCATCCAGGCCATGACCAATGCGCGACCTGACGGCTATACGCTGATGACCCACGCCCTGGGATTTGCGGTCAATCCGGCTGTTTTCAAAAAACTCCCATACGATGCAATTGGCGATATCCAGCCAGTCGCGATCGTGGGCTTTTCGCCTGTTTACATAGCGGTAAATCCTAAGCTAGAAGCAAGAACGCTGCAGGAGTTTGTGGAGCTTGCTAAAAAGAGACGCATTAAGGGCGCAACCTTCGGCTTTGGTGCCAGCCGACTCATGATGGAGTCACTTCGCCTGCAAGGCGGTTTCGAGGTGGACTTCATTCCCTACAACGGCACAGCGCCTGCCATCATTGGCACCATTGCGGGTGATACCGATTTCGTGATGATGGATGCACCGTCGGTACAACAGCACATCCTTAGCGGGTCGCTTCGCGGCTTGGCTGTAGCAAGTGAAAAACGTTCCCCAGGACTGCCAGACCTTCCGACCACCCGCGAAGCCGGTTTGCCCGGCGTTGTCGTGGACTTCTGGTACGCCATTTTCACGAAGACCGGCACGCCCGCGGAAGCCGTGCGCAGACTAAACTCTGAAATCAATAAAGCGACTCAGGTGCCGGATGTTGCACAACGCATGGCGGCCATCGGTATCGTTCCAAACAACATGAGCGTCGAAGAGTCCACTCGCTTCTACCTTGCCGAGGTAGAGCGCTGGAAAGATGTCGTGATGAAGGCCAAATTCGAGCCAGTGAACTGAATGGGGGCTTTATGTTGAGCAAGGAAGACAATAACCTGCTGAGCAGGGTGGAGGGTGATGCGCCCATGGGCACCATGCTGAAGCAGAAGCATTGGGTCCCTGCACTGCGAGCAGGCAGGTTAGAGAAGGACGGCGCCCCCATTGCTGTGAGACTCTTTGGCAAGGACTACGTAGCGTTTCGTGCCACCGATGGGCGCGTCGGTTTATTCGATGAGAAATGCCCCCACCGCGGCGTCTCTCTTACTCTTGCGCGTAACGAAGACTGCTCGCTGCGCTGCATTTTCCATGGGATGAAGTTCCACGTCAGTGGCCAAGTCGTCGAAGCGCCTACGCAAAGCCTAAAGCCTGAAGTCTTCGTCAAAACGATGCGATTAAAGCACTACCCGGTTAGAGAAGCCGGGGGTCTCATCTGGGTGTGGTTGGGGGATGGGGGTTCGCCGCCCCAACTTCCCGAGCTTGAATTCATGTCCTTGCCGGACGAGCATCTCAATGTAAGGTTGCAGGAAATCAATTGCAATTGGATGCAAGGAATAGAGGCGACCATTGACTCCTCTCATGTTGGCATCTTGCACAAGAACTGGGTCGGCAACCTCGGTGAGCTGAATCTCACGGCTGACAACACCGCGCCGCGATACGACGTCATGATCACACCCTACGGTTTGAAGGCGGCGGCGTTACGGGGGCTAGCGAAAGAGAAGACCTATGTGCGCGTGACGGAACTCGTCTTCCCCTACGTAAGCTTCATACCACCGTCGAACATGAGCACCGGTGACCGGCTGACAATCATCACCACGCCAGTTGACGACGAACATTCAATCCAGTATTTCATTCGCTACAACATCGATAAGTCAATTCTGCACGACGATTGGCTTGCTCTAGAAAACCCCGATGCCTTCGCACCGGTGCAAGGCGACGTGCGCAATGCATGGCGCCAGGACCGCGCAGCAATGAAAGATGGAAACTTCAGCGGCTTCAACAACCTGCAGCTTGAGGACTTCGTGGTGCAGACCAGCATGGGGGCAATTGCTGACAGGACGCAGGAGCAACTCTGCAACGGCGATCAGGTAATCGTGCGCGCGCGCCGCATGTACCTCCAGCTCACACGCGACTTTTGCGAGGGCGAGGGGCCAGAAGCAGCACCTTCGGACCTTCGCCATGTGCGCTCTTGGTCCTTCATCACAAGTGCGGACGACGCCGAACGATGGTCAGATCCGAAGCTGCGTTGCGCAACAGAAGTGGCCTGAGAGCATGAGGTGCCCACTTCAGGTGGAAATGCGACGGAAAGTGGTTAATTGGCGAGTATGGCTATAACTGGGCTGCATGCATTGGTGGCATTCCAGATGAAGAACGATCAGATGACTATTTCGCCGGTATCGATGAATCAAACTTGCCAATAAAGTCTAATTCCGTATTTCGCGGGCCATTTAAAATCCCGAATTGTGCATCGAAGACAAAAACTTTTTCGTCTACAAGATCGTACGCTGGCCAGTTATTGATCACGCCGCCATTTGGATTGCCTGTGGATGCAAAGCGAATCCATGCATCGCCCATTGCAGTTGAAATTTTCACGTCATCAGCGGTATAGGGTGCTGATGTGAGCTTGATAGATCCCATGACGTAAGGAATTTCTGCACCGTGCCTGGCATCTTGGCCTGTTCCGCCATTCTCCTTGCGTGTAAAGAAGTACCGATACGAAGGAAGACCGCTGCGGGTGGCAGCTCGGGCCACGCCTCTTGTACCCAACCAAAACTGACTGTCACCAAATCCCATTGAAATGGCACGCTTGACCTGCGCGTCTGCATTGACTGGGTAAACGGCCAGCGCCTCGACGCCATAAGAACCAAATATTTTTGGGTCGGTCAGGTATTTTCGATATTGATCGACCGTCGTGATGGGGTATTTTTCTGTGAAAGCCACACCTTCATCGGTGTTAGAACCAACTAACACACCCACCTGCGCCATGTTGCCTGCTTCAAAAGTCGTTCGTTCTTCATGCGGCAGAACCACGCCATCGGCAACTGGTCCGATGACTCTGGGCTCAGAGAGCTCGCGTATTGCAGTTCCACCCCCCGTATTTTGGATGACAGGCACTTTATTCTCAGGAAGTGCCCTGAGTGCGACCAAATCTGCCCCTAGTAGAGACCCATCCTCTTCACCCTGCTTAAGTGACTTCCAGTGCCGAAACGCGCCAGGACTTTGGAGAATCGCACGATGAAATAGCCCTTTTGACTTTGGTGATGCCATGAGGGAAGTGATCGCGCTGGCACCTGATGATTGACCCCAAATTGTCACGCGAGTTGGATCTCCTCCAAACCGATCAATGTTCGCATTCACCCATTTCAACGATTGAGCGATGTCGAGAATGCCGTAGTTGCCTGAGACTTTTTCAGGTGACTCGGCAGAAAGTTGGGGGTGAGCCAAAAATCCAAGCGTACTGACGCGGTAGTTCATAGAAACAACCACCACACCTCGTTGCGCTAGAAAACTGCCATCAATGTTCCCACTGCCTTGATGGAAACTTCCGCCATAGACCCATACCATGACAGGAAGTTTTTTCCGTGTCGCAATGGCATCCTTTGGGGCCCAGACATTGACGAAAAGACAGTCCTCACTTTTTCGAATATCTCCGGCTTGGATGCATGCAGGTCCAAAACTTGCGCCATCGAGAATTCCACCCCAAGGTTTGGCGTCGACCGGAGGTCGCCACCTCAAGTTGCCAACCGGCGCCTGTGCATAGGGTATTGCTTTGAATGAAAGCACATCACTTCCAGATCCGCGAACTGCGCCTGATGGGAGCCACACCACGGGGGCGTTCGGAATATCCTCCAATTCAGGCAACTGCGCCTGGGCCAAAGAGCTTGAAGCCAGGCTGAGCACCGCAAGTCCGCGGCACATGAGTTTCAATTTTTCAAGTCGCATCTGCAACACCTTCCATATTCAGTCGATCTTGTTAAAAGGAATCCATCAGCTGCTGACCGGACTCACTTCGATGGAATTTGGCATGCGAAATGAGACGCATCGTTTGTATTGCCAGAACCTTTGTAATTTGCAACTTGCGGATAAGGGCAAAGTGGTCTTGATCTGTCAATTTTCCCATTCGTCTTATGCATCACGATGATTTGCTCTGGCGCTTGATTTTTTTCAACCCAAGCTGTCAGTGCATCCATCGGATCAAACTCAGTGGGCAAGTTGCCTGTGCTGTCACAACCGGTAGAACCCGCCGACATGAAAAGTCTGTAAAAATTGTGAGCGCGTTGGATAGCTTGATCACGCGAACCTTTGTTCTGTAAATTTTTAAGAACACTTTCATAGTAGTCGACACTTTGCATAGGTGCATGATTGGTGTCCTTCCAGCCGTGATAATGCAAAAGTTTACCTCCATTCTTTTCAAATCGAGACAAGTCAGGATCGTCGGCATTCACGATGGCGCCCAATTGGGAAACTGCAAACTGGTAATGGGAATCGAAGTTGAAGTTTTTATAACTCCAATTAGGATCTTTGAAAACCATATTTTTGAAGAACAAGTCCGCAGTTGGGAAAACATTGGGTCCTGCAATAACGCCTCCCCATCCCAGCTCACTTCCAGGCGACCATCCCGAATAAACCCGCTCACCAGTGCGCGGATTTCGAGGTCCTTCATAAAGTTTTTGAAGCGCGCCGACTTGATCTGAAGACAAACAGCTGTCGGAACTTTGTCCCGGGGTGCACAATAAACCAGAAGGTTCAAAATTACATTGACGAGGATCTTCAATCGATCCATCTTTCACGCCATCCAAAGCATCACATTGCTCTAATACTTTTTGATGAATCAGTTTTAAATGCTCAGGCTGGATTTTTGTGGATGGATTTTGAAAAGTAACTTGTGCATTCCAAATGTACTGAGCTCGATTGCCAATTTGGTCATGGTTAGGGTCTCCAGCGCTGATGCCATGAAAATCATGCGGGTATCTTTGGGCCTCCATGAGTGCTTCTTTGCCTCCCGTTGAACAACCATTGAAATAAGAATAAAACTTTTCCCTTCCATAAAAAGCTGTGATGATCGCTTTGGAGAGCACGGTCATTTCATGAACACCTCGGTATCCATAATCCACAATTTGCTGCGTATTTTGCATCCACGGCAGTGCAGATTGCCCTGCATGTCCGGCATCTGAACTGGCAACGGCATAACCGCGTGACAATTGATAGAACATATCACCATAGTCCACTGCACCCGCAAATCGGTGTGTGCCAACCGCTTGTAAACGTCCATTCCAACTGGACAGCGGCAACCAAATTTCGACACCAATCGACGGCGATACAACTGCTTTGACTTTGCAGTAGGCCGGCAAGTGCACCGCGGCTATCATGGGGGGGAACGTGGGTGCAGGCGTGCTTGGAGGCAGTGCGCCTGCTGCCACTTCAACGGCACTTAAAACAGTTGCGCGAGCAGATGGCGGGCCTGAATTAAAGACAACCCCGGCCAAACTTGCGCATTGAATTTGTGGTGATGATTTGTGTGAAGAATCGAATTGAGCGAACTGGCTGGTCAAATCTCCCAAGCTAGAACACCCTAACAGCAGCACAACAACGCAGCCCATGCTGCCTTTAAGAATTCGAGCACGTCTTGTCCAATTCATTTTCATCCCCTTTGTTCAATTTCACTGAATTATCGAAATGCGCCAGCAATTTTCAAACGATGGACGCATTTTCTTTAGCCGTTTTCTAACAATTCATTTCAACTGATATTGGGCCACCAGGCCATCGAGAAACAAATCTTCTTCCTGCAATGCAGCGGCGAATTCCTTTGCCGTGCCAAATACTGGCTCTGCTCCTAGGCTGCGCATGCCGTCGGTTGCTGTTTTTTCAGCGCTCATGGCAGCAATCACCTGCTCAATTTTTGCAATCACTTCTGGCGGCGTCTTGCGCGGCACGAACAGGCCATACCATGAGCCGCGAGCCGGCACGTTCAGGCCGGCCTCATGAAATGTTGGCACACCTGGAATTTGCTGCGCACGTTTCTCGGCATTGACCGCCAAGATGCGCAGCAAACCAGACTGATGGTGAGACAGTGGTGCTGCAATGCTGGTGACGCCAATCGCAATGTGCCCCCCTAGAAGATCATTGATGACTGGGCCTGTTCCCTTGTAAGGGACATTCACCGTATCCTTGATGCCACTGACAGCGAACAGGCGTTTGCCGTAAAGATAGGACAGTTGCTGGCCCGAACCCCAGGTGCAGGGCTTGGGAGAGCTGTTGCAATAAACAACCAACTCCTTGATGTCCCGTACCGGCAACTTGCTTTGCACCACCACCACCGAGGGTGTTCGCCCCAATTCTGCAACAGGTGTCAGCACTGCGCGGGCATCGAGCGCCAGTTCCTTGGCATTGTGTTTAAAGAGCAGCAATGAGGGAATCTGAAGCAGCATGGTGTAGCCATCTGGCGCAGATTTTACAACGCGCTGTGTAGCGATCAGGCCGTCAGCGCCGCCTTGGTTTTCCACTATCACCGGTTGATTCCATGCCTCTGTCATGTACTTGGCAAGCAGCCGCGCTGTTCCGTCCAAGCCCCCACCAGGCGCAGCCGAGACAACAAGTGTCACGCGTTGCGAAGGATAATTGACCTGCGCAAGTGCCGAATCAACGCATACCAATAGCCCGCTGGCCAGAACGGCGGCGAGTTGAGAAATCAATCGGTGGTGGTTCATGGCTTGCGCATCTCCAGTTATAAGTACGCCCAGCCCCGGCGCGCACGGTCTTTGTTGCGAAACACCTCAATCGCATCAGCCTGTTTGCGTGTCAATTCGATCTCGTCCAGACCTTCAAGAAGCATTCGACGTAGCAATGTAGGGGCTTCGAAGTGAAAATTTTCTCCAGTCGTGGGCACTTTCACTTGGTTTTGTTCTAAGTCCACGGTCAGCTCAATTGCCACAGCTTGCCCATCTTGCTCCAGCAGTTGTGACAACCGCTCCAACGCTTGCAGTGACAAGCGCACAGGTGCGATGCCATTTCGAAAACAGTTGTTGTAAAAGATGTCACCAAAACTCGGTGCAATCAGTGCGCGAAAACCACGCTGGCGCAAAGCACGCGGTGCTGCCTCGCGTGAGGAGCCGCATCCAAAATTCGGTCCAGCCACCAAAATCTGCGCTTGGCTCCAAGGTTCACAGTTCAAAATGAAGTCTGGGTTGGGCGTGCCATCAGGAAGCAATCGCCACTGTGCGAACAGCCCTTCGCCCAGTCCCTCTTCGGACAGCCGAGCAAGAAAGCGTGTGGGAATGATCTGGTCGGTGTCGATGCTGGCGCGCAGCAGTGGTGCGGCCAATCCGGTCACTTTGGTGAATGATTCCATGCGATGCGTTTTTAAACTTTGAACCGACGCGCGTCTGTGATATGACCTGCCACCGCCGACGCAGCCACGGTCAGAGGACTGGCCAGATGCGTGCGGGTTCGGACACCCTGTCGGTTTTCGAAGTTGCGGTTGCTGGTACTGATCACGCGCACATTTTCCAGTCGCCCTCTTCCGCTGCCGCAATAACCACAACCCGGATCATGCCACTCGAATCCAGCTTCGCGAAAGATCTCGTCCAATCCCTGCGCTTCAGCGTCACGCTTGATGCTGGCTGAGCCAGGCACGCAAATAGCGGTCACATGCGGCGCCACTTTCTTGCCTCGCAAAAAATCTGCTGCAATGCGCAAGTCCGACAATCGTGCGTTTGTGCATGTCCCGATGTATGCCACGTCCAAGCGAACATCCTCCAACCGCATGCCAGCTTTCAACTGCTGGTAGTCAAGAGCCCGCTGAGCCAGCGCACGGGTAGGCTCATCGGCAGCTTCTTTGGGCGAAGGCACACAACTGGACACTGCGGTCACGTGATGAGGGCTTGTCCCCCAAGTCACCTGCGGTGACAGTTTGGACACATCGATCACCATTTCTTTGTCAAACACGGCATCCGCATCGGTTGCAAGGCTTTGCCAGTGCATCACAGCTGCATCCCACTGCGCCCCCTGTGGTGCATAGGCGCGCCCCTTGAGGTACTCAAAGACCTTCTCATCGGGTGCGATGAATCCGTATTTGGCAGAAAACTCGACAGCCATGTTGCACAGGGTCAAGCGAGATTCAACGCAAAGTGCACGGACAGCCGATCCAGCAAACTCCACCGCATATCCAGTGCCCATACCTGCACTCATCTCGCCGATAAGCGCCAAAATCATGTCTTTGGCCGACAAACAGGGGCCCAGCTCACCTTCAAAACTCACTCGCATGGTTTTGGGCCTGCTCTCCACCAAAGTACCCGTTGCCAGCACATGTGTTCCTTCTGAAGTGCCAATGCCCCAGCCCAGCGCACCGATACCACCGAGCGTGCAGGTGTGGCTGTCGCCACAGACAATAGTTAAGCCCGGCAATGCGATCCCCAATTCGGGTGCGATGACATGGGTGATGCCCATTCGTGCGTCCTCGATGTCGATCAGCTCGATGCCTAGGCGCTGCGCACCGTGGCGCGCTTCGCTGATCATCTGCGCTGCCACCGGTGTCCAGCCGTCACGTTTAGCAGCTTGTGGTCGGGTCACCAGCAAGTGGTCAATGATGCCAAAGACCTGCTTGGGTGAATCTGCGAGGTGACCCGCCGCAGACAGCTCGCGCATCACCACGCTACCTGTAACGTCGTGCAAAAGCAGCCTATCGATCTGAAGCAAGTAGGCGTTGTCATCCATGGCTGCAATGACGTGCTCATCCCATACTTTGTCGAAAAAAGTCCGAGGTCCAGCCATTGTCATTGTGTTTGTTTGTTCGTTGAAGGGGGGATGACCATAAGCTGATTTTCAGTTCAACTGAGACAACTGGTTTGATTGAGCACGCTCTGAACTATTGCTTGTATGTTTTTTTGAATACGTGGCCAGCTCGTGGTACTTGGAACAATGATCGCAATTTTTCTGTTGGATAAGTTCTGCTGATAGGCTAGGTTTGCATCTGTCGTGACGAAAACTTCAAACCCGTTACTTTCTGCTGCAGCAAACAATTCACCATTTTTTAGAGTTGCCCAACCCTGCTCATAAGGTGTTGAAACATGGTGCGATATGAAGTGAGTTCTTAATGAAACAGGTGCCCCTTGATCAAACAGGACTTTCAAGGCTAATGAACCGCCATGGCACTTTTAGCGGCATGTTCTAGAACGCAGTAAGCATGAAGCAAATCTAAGCCAGTAAATAACTCAACAAACTCGTTGACAGTTACACCGTCTTCTAGATTTTCGAACAAAGCAACAACATGTACACGGGTACCTCGAAACACCCAAGCTCCGCTAACAAGCTCAGGGTTACTTTCTACGGCAGGACAGGAGTTCCAATCAATCATGGGCAAATGTTAAATCCTCGTTGCGTTTAAAGCAACCGAAATAATTGAGGAACCCACGAACTGCAAGCCGATTGCACGAGGTATTCCACGGTTTTCAATTCCGATGCTGTTCAATATGTCCAGTTCAAGCCCCGAGCGTGACGTCTAACTTTTCCAAAAACTAGTTTTATCCCCGCGCCCAGCCTCTAACTTTCCGCCTGACAAGTGACGCGTCTGAGTGCAAAATCAACGAAATTACTGGGAAAACTGTAAATTACAGTTTTCGTTCAATTACACAAAATATTACACGTTTACTATTTTCTCTTTTAACCTATTGATTTATAAGGTTTTTTGAGGAGCCCGGCTTTCTGTTAATTTGTAGGCTTTGGCGTTGAAAAGCTAAGAAAGTGGCGTCAACGGTTTGGCTTTCCTTCGGCGGAGCATGGAGCAGACGGCAGAGCCATTTATTCCCGCGAATCCGTCGATCGGCTGTTGGTCATCAAACGCCTGATAGAGGCCGGATTTCGCCTTGGTCAAGTGGTGGCCAACACAGCAGTTGAAAATTTGAAAAATTTCGCTGATCTGAACCTTTTTAAAACCAATGTTGAGCGCTCAGAGTCCACAAATGATTTCATCAGCCTACTAAAGCAATCCAACAGTGAGGCATGTATGGCCTTGCTGCGCAAACGACGTGCAAAGCAAACCATGTTGGACTTTGTCCAACATACGATTGCCCCACTGATGGTGGGCATTGGAGACGCATGGCTGAGTGGTGAAATCGATGTGTACCACGAGTACCTTTGTTCCTCCATGATCGAGCGTTATTTGATTACGCAGACACTCAAATCAAAACCAAAGCCTGCTTTTCCAATCTTCTTATTTGCCTTACCTTCAGGAGTGCACCATCAGCTTGGTTTACTGATGGTCGAGGCTGTGATGGCAGAGGCTGGTGCCTATATCGTGAACGTTGGGACCGAAATTCCATTGAACAGCTTGAAGCTGGCAGCCACAGAGTGCAAAGCCGATGTGGTTGCGCTGACATTCAGTTTTTCGTATCCCCCTAGAGATGTCATACCAACGCTGGCGCATTTGCGGCGTTTGCTGCCACCACAAATGCTGATCTGGGCGGGAGGGGCTGGTTTGTTGCAGGCCAGGAGAGTCCCCAAGGGCGTACGAATAATGACCCATTTTGATGAGGCAATTACGGCACTGGGTGAACTCATGCGGACTGGAACTATTCCTGACAATGGCGCAGCGCAGCCGGGCTGATGCAGTTATTTCTAACATTTTTTGCTGGCGGCCAATTTAGTTTAAAGCTTAGGCTGGCCTAGATTTTGTGTCATCGCAGTAAAGGATCAAGATGTAATGGGATTAATTTCAATTGGCGATGTCGTTCGGGAAATGATTGCTCATCAGAAATCCATGATCGAACAATTACAAACTTATATCGCTGGATAGAAACTTAGCAAGGGAATTCCCCATACCTTCTTGCATTCCCGGCATTCAGAATAGTTGAGGTAATTGCTTCATTTAAAAATCGTTTATGAGTTTTTCTAAAGGAGAATCAGATGTATCAAAAAATTATTCTGGCCTACGACGGATCGCTTGAAAGTCAGCAGGCTTTGCTCAATTGCAAAGACTTATCGCAATGGGAGCACGCCCAAGTTCATCTGCTCTCGGTAGTTCCCTACGAAACAATTTCAATGGGCCATGAAACTTCTTACTACAGTGAGCCTGAAAACAAAATAGAAGAAGAACGTCGGATGAAAATTCTCAACGAAGGTGTTGAACAACTCAATACGGCTGGGATTGAGGCTTCTGGAAAATTACTCAAAGGTGACGCCGTTGATAAGATCGTTGAATACGCGCACACCATTGGCGCAGACTTGATCATGCTGGGCCATCAGCATAGAGACAATTGGTTGGAGAGATGGTGGGCGGGCTCAATTCCAAAAGCTTTGATTGAGCACTCGCCTTGTAGTGTTTTAGTGGTCATTGTCAAATAAAACTGGGCAAGGCCATGCAAACTAATTTTCTGTAACACTGATACAGGCTTAGCTGCTTTCAATCATTGATTAAAAGTGATAAAGCTAAGCCAACCGCATGTTTCGCATTGACACAAATATCATCCGCACCAAAGTCAATAGATACTGGTCGACTAAGGCTTTCGCAGCTTTGTGATCTTGTGAAATACAAAGATTGGCGAATTTCGCTACCTCTTTTTGTGAAGGCAATTTACGCAATGATGAGGCCAAACTCAGATGACGTGTTTTGATCTTTTCAGCGTTTAGCAGTCGTGGAATGATCTGTGATTCGACGATTGACAAGACTGGGAATTGGCAATTTGAATGCCTATTTTCATGAATTAAGAAATTTCTCCAGTATTTGTTTTCATGCAAAAAATTATTTTGAGAAATTCCTCTTTGATTTTCTGAGCCCATTGGTTCTATCCTTCAAATGTTCAAGGTCAAGCATGTTTTGACTTCTACGTTTGCAGTTAAAGCACGAAGTTCACGACCGCACTTTTGTTAGAAATATATTGACTTTGACCGTGACAAAGGAGATCGGACAAATGTTTATTTGACTGTTACCGTGAAAAATCATGCATATGAACCCATTTTTTTCCTCCCATAAAGATTCAAGGCATTATGTTTGGTATAGTTTTGGGTTGAGGATTTTTAACTTAGCCGCGATTTCACTGTGTAAAACAATACATCCATCAATGATCCGACTGAGTTTCTACAAGCGCGAATTACAAAATCACGCGCTCATGGGTCCTTCAAGAAAATACCAGGACAACGTATGTTGATGTCCAGTGATTTCAAACCAGCGACAAATGCTGTTCAATAACCTTTTTGACTGATTAAATATTCATGACTACCTTTGCCAATCAACTGAAATCCGAAATAGCTCGTATTGCTAAAAAAGAGGCTCGTGTTGAAACCCAACAACTCAAAAAAGCCTCTGCTCAGCACCGCTCTGACATAGCTGCTTTGAAACGGTACATTGCTGCGCTTGAAGTTACTGTGAAGAAGCTGAGCAAGAGCCAACCCAAACCAGTCCTTAAGATAGAAGAAGAGCTGACGACCGCCCTTCGCTTTCGCGCGGGTGGTTTCGCTACTTTGCGCAAAAAATATAACTTATCGGCAGAACAAATGGGAAAGCTAATTGGCGTGTCTGCGCAATCTGTCTATCACTGGGAATCCGAGAAATCGCGCCCACGCGCTAGTCAACTTCCGGCTATCGCAGCTGTGCGCAAGCTCACGAAGAAAGAGGCTTGGTCTAAGTTAGGTCTGTAAATAGGCATGCGTGAACGCCATAACGTCAACGTCATGGCGTTAAACAAAGACGCGTCTAACTTTCCGCGTGCAAAGTAACATCGCCCATTTTGAGGATGTCAGGCCGACTCATTGAGTTGTTGGTGAAATTGCGCCATCGTCATCGCCGCATCTATTTCTTTTGGTAAAGCATCGCTTGCAGAAAAAATGCCAATTATTTTTCCATCTATTGATTTGATAGGCAAATGCCTAAAGCCACGCTCAATCATGATCAAAATAGCTTCCGACACAGTTGTATTAGGGCCTACACAATGCGGATTAGCCGTCATCACCTGAGAGACCAAGGTTGTCTTAGGGTCAAGCGCCTTCGCTAACACCCGCGTCATCAAATCACGCTCGGTGACGATGCCACGCATTTGACCCGTTGTGTCAAATATCAACACACTACCGCAGTTGGCTTTGGTCATGATGCAGGCAGCATCCCATACGCTTGCATCCAACAACAGATTGACGATCTGTCTTGCAGACATTGATTTAGAAACTAATCTCTCAGTCATATCCATCTCCTATGAATATCTATCGCAATGATTCATTTATTTTCGAGAGCACTTTACTGCCGGGGCATAGTTCTTTTTCTTGCATGGAATTCAGCGGTAGATGGCTGGTATTGAGCGATGCGTGCAAGTCAAGCGCCAATGGGTCTAGATACAGCAAACCCGTTACGATCTCACCTCTTTCGTGGTGGTCATTCATGTAACTGAGCGCCTCGTAACGTTTGCTTGGGTCATACGATGTATCAACTTTTCTCAATCGCAGGAACGTACCATTGTGCTGTTCGACTTCAATCACATCACCACTGGCATATTCGGCAGTAATTTCCGAACGCTGTGGCATAAAGTCGATTCTGCTGACAGATTCATTGTGCTGTCGAACATAGTCGTAGCTT
>Ga0214919_10002443_pt1 | contig 29300 bp, 29 predicted proteins | sample LL1503_MetaG_FD_177994 | JGI IMG/M metagenome (GOLD analysis project Ga0214919, IMG submission 177994) | Freshwater microbial communities from Lake Lanier, Atlanta, Georgia, United States - LL-1503 | ecosystem: Environmental > Aquatic > Freshwater > Lake | place: USA: Georgia | collected... | reverse complement strand
AAGTACCGCTGCAAAAAAACCCACCCAGGCGCAAGCGACTGAGGATACGCGTGCAGACGCCAAGCCCGCTGGCAGCAGCCCGCGCCCGGCACTTACACGCATCAAATAAAGCCGCACTCTATGTGCCTTTAGTGCAAGGCTTTGAAGTGCCATTCGGCCATCGACCCTACGTTAGAATCGCGACCGTGCCGATTTAGCTCAGTTGGTAGAGCAACCGCCTTGTAAGCGGTAGGTCATCAGTTCGAATCCGATAATCGGCACCATTTGACTGTTTCATACAGCATCATCCAGCATCAAAACCCGCTCTCTTAATTGTAGAAGCGGGTTTTTTATTGCCTCATGCGGTGTTAGGGTATACCATTCCATGCCGGTACTTTGACGGTATTTTCGACGGTATTTGACATTGCTCCAGAAAAAAGTACCGTCAAAAAGGATGCGCGATGGCACTTACGGACACTTTCGTGAAGCAGGTTAAGCCCACTGGCAACCCTGCGGGGGACAAGTACGCCGATGGGGGAGGCATGTATCTGTTGGTAAAAACCAGCGGCAAGTACTGGCGAATGGATTACCGCTTTGCCGTGAAGCGCAAGACCCTTGCAATAGGCGTCTACCCAGCCGTTACCCTTGCCAAGGCGCGTAAGCGGCGCGAGAACGCCAGGGAGCTGCTGGCCGATGGTGTGGACCCGAGCCACGTAAAGCGCGAGCAGAAGGATGCGGTGCTGGCTGTATCAGTAAATACCTTCAAGGCTGTTGCCTTGGAGTGGCATCGGATGAAGTCCAAGGGCTGCGCCCAGAACACTGCAAAGAAGCTCCTTACCCAAATGGAGAACCACATATTCCCTGAGATTGGTTCACGTCCCATCTCGGGAATCAAGCCACCGGCAATTCTGAAGATGTTGAAGAAGGTCGAGGCTGCGGGCACCGCCTATACGGCGGGGCGCTTACGGGAAATATCCGGGCAGGTTTTTCGGTACGGTATTCAAACTGGTCGATGCGAAATCGACCCAGCCGTATCGATGCGCGGTGCAATCGCAAACGTTCAGGTGAAGCACCGACCGGCGTTGACCACTCGGCGTGAATTTGGGGAGTTTGTTCGAGACCTAAGTGACACTACACGTGCTGACCCGCTGACCAAGCTATGCGCACAGTTCGGACTGCTAACTTGGACACGGCCAAAAGAGTTGCGGCAGGCCAAGTGGGAACAAATCGATGTCGACGCGGCGGAGTGGCGAATTCCGGCCGCTGAGATGAAAACGGGTAAGCACCTCCAAGCACATACGGTGCCGCTATCGACCCAGGCAATATCAATCTTGACGTCGCTGCGCGATCTGTCTGGTCATACTGAATTTTTGTTTCCCAGTAACGGTGCAGCCGACCGCGTGATCAGTGAAAACACGATAAACAATTTATTCCGGCGTATTGGATACAAGGACAAGCAGAGTCATCATGGATTGCGAGCTTCCGCGCGAAGTCTTCTCAGTGAGCGCGGATGGCAGGCGGAGGCATTGGAACGTCAGCTAGACCACAGGGAGGCCAACAAAGTCGTCGCTGCCTATGCGCGTAGCCAACATCTGGATGAGCGCCGAAGGTTCATGGCAGACTGGGGCGTACTTGTAGATTCAATGGGTACCGGTGAAAACGTATTTCCCTTGAGGGTGGCATGATGACAGTCGAGTCAGCAAATGAAGCTCTGAATCTAGGCATCGGCAGGCTTGTTAGCTGCTTTCCCAAAAATGAGGGGAGGGTGTCGGTTGGCAGTAAAACGACGGCTGCATACGAGCGCGGGGACCAGTTTGAAAAGCGGGTGCAGTTGATGGCCGATTGGGCTGCGTATATCGACGCGGATTAAAAGAAAATTAAGTTTCTGAAATATCTATATAAATCAATTACTTATACGGGTAAAAATAGACCGTGTAATAAATCGTGCAATACCTAATTTTGTTGCATTATGCAGCATAACTGGTTTTTTACCCCATTTTCACTCGGGTCGGATTGAAAAATCAAGTGGGCGAGGGTGATTTCACTTTGACGGGATTGCTTGTGTCGCCGCGGACACGTTGAAGCGCTATAGCAAGTTTTGCAAGCAGCGAGGCTTCAGGCGATTGGGAGAGAGGCACCGCTTAGGTGCTTACGGGGCAGCCAGAACGAGGTCCGCGCCTTTTTCGCCGATCATGATCGACGCCGCATGCGTGTTGGACGCAGGAAGCGTCGGCATCACCGAAGAATCGATGACGCGCAGGCGGGCGATCCCATGCACCCGCAGCTTCGAGTCGACCACCGCGAGGCGATCGATCCCCATCCTGCAGGTGCCCACCGGGTGGAAAGAAGTCGTCCCCGACTCCTTGGCGTAGGCAAGCAGTGCTTCTTCCGTATCCACACTGGCGCTGGGACGGGTTTCGCGCAACGTATACGCGGCCAGCGCCGGTTCCTTCGCGACCTGCCTTGCCAAGCGCAATGCCGACACCAGGTCGAGCTGGTCTTCTTCCTGCGTTAGGTAGCGCGGGTCGATGAGGGGCGCCTCGTGGACGTCTGCGGTTTTTGCGCGGACATACCCGCGCGAGGCGGGGCGTAGCTGGAACACCCCGATGGAAAACCCCGGGTAGCGATCCAGAGCGGCGCCCGGGGACCCTCCCGTCGTCATCTCGAAGCGCGAGTTGCCGCTGAGGTGCGCCAACTGCAGCTTGCAGCTGGGGCGCACCCGCCCGAGCGCTTCATCACGCGCCGTGCGTGCCATCGCATGGATCGTGAACGCGGGCGTGGCCATCAGGCCGCGCCGTGCAGCGACGTACTGCAGGCCGAGCCAAGCCTGGCGCCACCAACTTTGCAGGATCGGGTTCAAGCCGACGCGCCGCGAAGCATGGAACGTAATGCGCGTTTGCAAGTGGTCCACCAGGTTCTCCCCCACCCCGGGAAGCTCTTGCAAAAGCTGAATGCCCGCCCGTTCGAGGTGTTCGGCGGACCCGATGCCGGAAAGATGCAGCAGGTGCGGCGAGCTGACCGGGCCCCCCGATACGATGACTTCACGGGCTGCGTGCACGCGCACCCGGCGGCCATGATGCTCATATTCCACGCCCACCGCGCAACGCCCGTCCAGCAGCACGCGGGTGGCGAGCGCCTCGCTCCGTACGACGAGATTTGCAAGTGGGAACCCGCGAAGGTATGCGGTTTCACTGTCGCAGCGCGAACCTCGGTAAGTGTTGAGTTGCAGGTAGCACACGCCCTCGGCCCGCGCCCCGTTGTAGTCGTCGTTGGGCGGTATCCCGGCTGAAACGCATGCTTCGTGGAACGCTTGCGAAAGCGGATCGGGCATTTCGGACAGGCTGCTCACGCACACGGGTCCGTCCCTGCCGCGCAGCGCGTCGGCACCGACGGTCGTGCGTTCGAGCCGCTTGAAATACGGGAGCACATCGTCGAAGCCCCAGCCGGTGTTCCCCAAGTCGCGCCAGTGGTCGTACTCCTCCTTTTCGCCACGGACATAAATCGTCCCATTGACACCACTGCTGCCGCCCAACATTTTTCCGCGCGGCCAGTAAACGGTCTGCCCAACTAATCCAGCCTGCGGCTCGGTGCGGAACTGCCAGACATAGCGGGCGTCGCCGACAATCTTTGCAATGCCGATGGGAGCGCGCACCCAGAAATCCCTCGAACGCGAGGTGCCGGCTTCGAGCAGCAGCACTCTTCCCTGCTGCCCCTGCGCCAGCCGGACGGCGAGGGCGGCGCCGGAGGACCCCGACCCCACGATGACGTAGTCGAATGCTTCCGCCGAGCTCTGCTGCTCCATGTCAGTGTACGTCCGTGCCTTGCACCTCGGCCTGTAACGTGTGCAGAAGCTCCCGCTGCAATTCGATGAAGTGTGGGGTTGTCATGAAGTCCAGCGTGCGCGGCTTGGGCACATCCACATCGATACAAAGCTTGACGCGCCCCGGACGCTTGCTCATCACGAGCACGCGATCGGAAATGAAGATCGCCTCGCTCACGTCGTGGGTGATGAAGAACACGGTCGGCTTGAACTCCACCCACAGCTGCAGCAGCAATTCCTGCATGGAGATGCGGGTCTGGTAGTCCAGCGCGCCGAACGGCTCGTCCATGAGCAGCACCTTGGGCTGAGATATGAGCGCGCGCGCGATCTGTACGCGTTGCTGCATGCCGCCGGAGAGCTGGTAAGGGTAGTGGCGCATGAAGCCGTCCAGTCCCACGGCGTGAAGCAAGCGCTCCGCCTGGGGCCTGTACTGCGGCTCTGGCACGCCGCGGCACTTGACACCCAGAGTGACGTTATCGAAAACGTCGAGCCAAGGGAACAGCGACGGCTGCTGGAACACCACCGCCCGGTCGGGGCCGGGGCCATAAACCGACGCTCCGTCGAGCACGACTTCCCCGGTGCTCACCTCCTCGAATCCCGCGATGAGGTTCAGTGCAGTGGACTTGCCGCAGCCCGTCGGGCCCACGATCGAGACGATTTCGGTGTCGCGAATCGCCAGGTTCAAGCTGTCCAGCGCGAGCGTAGGCGCCTGCGATGCGTGCTTGGCCGGGTAGTATTTCTGCACCCCGCGGAAAGCGATCTTGGTAAGCGGTGATATGGCCATCCCGAGGCTCTCACTTTCCGCCGGACTCGACGTACCGGCGGATATAACTGGGATCGAGGGCGTTCATGATCTCGTCGGTCGTCAAAGCCGCTGGAATGCTGCCCGCCTCAAAGAACATCTGGGTGGCGATCTGCAGCTTGCGCGCAAGTCCCCCGTTCGGGTTGACCATCGAATAGGGGGAAGCGGGGTCCAACTGCTGCGCGAAGGTGGGACGGCGGGTGCAGCAGAGGCGATCGTAGGTGGCCTTCGCGACGGTGGGTGAAACCGAGAGGTATTTCACCAGCGCGTCCATCGCCAGCTGGGGGTTCTTCGCGATCATGGCGGCCGCTTCGGCGTTGATCTGTACCAGCTTGCGACCCACGTCCGGATTGGCCTGCATGAACTTCGTGCGTCCGCCGGTGAGTACCGGGCAGATCCCGCCGTCGATGCCGTAATCGGCGTCATAAGCGATGATCTTGTGTCCTTGCTCGGCAAGCGTCTGCAGGAACGGCGCCCACGCCACACCCGCATCGATGCTGTCGCTGGCAAAGGCGTTCGCATACAACGGCGGGGGGATGTTGACGGACTTGATGTCGGTGTACTTGACCCCGATCTTGCGCGCGATCAGGGCCAGCGCGACCTGCGCGCAGGTGCCTGAAGGCGCGCCCACAGCCTTTGCCTTCACGAGATCCTGGATGGTGTTGAGGCCCGACTTCGAGCTCACCACCACGCCTTCACCGGCCGAATCGTCCATCTCCCAAAAGATGAGCTTCAGGGGGATCTTCTGCCCGAGAGCGAACGCTGAAGCCAGACCCGTGGAAATAACGTCCAGGCTTTCGCTCTTGAGCCCTGCGAGCAGGGGCGCGCCGGACTGGAAGAAATACCACTGCGGGTCCAGCCCGTATTTCTGAAACAGGCCCTGATCCTTAGCCACGTACAACACATAGTAGTCCGCGGTTGGAAGGCCGTAATTGAATTTGAGCAGCGGCTCCTGCGCCTGCACCGCGGTGGGCAGCAGCAAGACCATTCCTGCAGCGAGCATCAGAGCCCGCAAACTGCGCTTGATCCAGTTCGTCATCACTTGTCTCCTTAGTTTGTCCGTTGGCTTGATCCAGTTCGTCATCGCTTATCTCCTTCGTTTGTCCGTTGTTCAGTCATCTGGCCACTGTGCGCCGCGACGCCTCGGCGCAGCACCTCCACCACCTTGCGCCCCGGGTCCACGCGCACCCAATCCCCGTTCGCGATCACCTGGCCCGCCGGTTGAGACCAACCTTCGGTGATGGTGATGCCGGCAAAAATTGCACCCTGAACCATCACCGGGTTCGTCACCCCGAACACGAAGGCGCGCGGTGCGATCTTCTTGTTCTTGATATCGTAGAACGCCCAGCCGGCGGCGATGCCTCCCTTGGCGGTCGGAAAGAAACAGATGCGATCGCGGATGCTCTGCCCTTCCAGCTTGTGCCCGGGCTTGGTGATCATCCCGGTCCAGCGGTTCAGGTCGTAGCGCGGGGAGAAACCTTCCTCGGAAACCAGCGCTTCGCCCTCCACGACCGGTCCGAACGCCCTGTTGACGGTGAATGCGGCAATGACTGCCCCGACCGGTGCGTCCGATGCGGTGGCATTCATGCTGCACCTCCGTCGACCCGGCCGCTGCACGCGATGTCCACACATTCCTGCGTTCGCCGCAGGATCGTGTTGAACTTGTGGGCGCCGATGATGTTGACGAGCTTTGCCGAATTGGAAACCAGGTTGTTCCAGCCGTGCGCCACGCGCATGGCCGACAGGTTCTGCAGGATGTAGAAACAGACGCCTTCTAGCAACTGCACACCGGCGGCTTCGAGCACCTGCAGGTAGCCCAGCCGCCGCGCTTCGGCCGCGACCGATGGCGCCGTCGTGATGTAGACGTCCGTGCCCTTTGCGACGTGGCGTCCTGCAAAACGCCACGCGAGGTCCTTCATCTCCAGGATGGAGAGCTGCGGCCCGGAAAAGACCACCAGCGGAGCGTGTCCATCGCCGACCTCGTAGCCGGCGTATACCCGTTCCAGGTCGGCGTCGCGGATCACCATCTCGGCCCGTGGCGTTTTTCCCCGGAACGCATCCTCGAGGGTAGGGGCCTCCGGGGTTGCACCAACGATGTGGAACATCGCCATGGAGCCGTAACTGGCAAGGGAGCAGCCGAGTTGCTTCAGCTCGTCGGCAACGGGCGACCTGCCACTGCCGTGCAGTACGGGCACCGAAAAATAGTTCTGGTGCGCCTCCCCGACGATCTTTCCCACCGCGCCCCAATCGGCCAGGTCGTCCAGCTTCGCCTCGATGCGCACGCTGACGGTTCCACCGCGGTGTTCGTTCAGGTGAAATCCATAGGCGGGCGTGCGGCCCGTCATCGCCGCCGCCAGCACCGCCGGGCCGCCCTCATAGTTGGTGCGCGCGCCGAACACCGAGTTAGCATAGATCACCGTACCGGTGTCGCCCCAGGCCACGTGTTCGCCGATGTGTGGCTGGTACACGGTCTGGTAATTGATGCACGTGTCTGTGGTCACCACGTTCATGTCGCGCAGGATGCGGATGATCCGCTTTTCCTTTTCCGCCTCGCCGGGGTCCTGCCCCAGGTCTTGCACGTGGTTGAAATCGAAGCACCGGGGATTTGTGGTGGTGGGCACGCTGCACGTCGCCTTGTGCTCGCAGCTATGCTCCAGCCAGTCGAGCCCGGCGTCGCCCATCACCTCGATGTCGCCCATCATGTGCGCATTGCTGATGGGTACGAAGCGCTCCGCGCCCCAGAATTCACCGACCGAGATCTGGAAGGCCATCGCGTCGCGCACCACCACGCCGCGCCCACCCGCCAGCATGTCCTTTTCTTCGGAATTGAGTTTCAAGTCTAGCCTCCTTAGATGATGGTGACCTGCTCGCGCACCCAGGTGCGCAGTGCCCGCGCCCCGCTCGCCTGCGTGTGTTCGCGCGCCGCGCGCCATTCGGGCGAGTTGTACGCCTCCATGGCCGCATCAAAGTCGTCGAACGCGAGAGTGTCGGTTCCGCAGATTTCCGGCTCTTCGCCGGCTTCGCCGCGTCCGGCCATGTTGATGAAATAGCCACGCAGCCCGGGCATGCGGCGGGCGATAGGCGCGTGGTCCTCCGTCCACCAGCGCTGCTGTTCCTCGAGCGTCATGCCGTTGCGGAACAAAATGATTTCAATCAGGACCATGGATTCTCCTTATGCAATTCAGGATTGGGCGGCGCCCACCGGGTTTCGATTCATCATGAAATGGAAGCTGCGCTTGCGCACCTCAACCAGTTCGATCGCGCTGTCCGCGAGCATCGCCTTTGCCAGGAAGCTGCCCGCGTCCGTCGCCAGCGCTCCTGGCTGCACAAGCAGCCGCTGGCGGTAGTGCTCGTCCACGGTCTTCTTCGAATAGAAGATGCGTAGGGCAAGCTCCTCCTCATCCGCATAGCCGCTGAACTGCTTGCGGTACGTGTCCATCATCGGGGGAATCAGCTCCCCCGGCGGCACGGTGATGCCCACCTCGTCACCGGCGATCGCCTCTCGGACCGCGGGATCCACCGGCGCTGCCAACTCGCCGTAATAGCCCAGCACGTATTGCTTGATCTCGGCTGGCACGATCTGGTAGCGCTTGCCGGTGAGCACGTTTAGCACGGCCTGCGTGCCGAGGTATTGCGCCATGGGACTGACCACGATCGGCCATCCCAGGTCGCGCCGCACGCGTCCAACTTCGTCCAGTACATCGGCAAGCCGATGCCCCTGTCCCTGGTCCTTGAGCTGCTGCATCAGGTTGCTCATCATCCCACCGGGGACCTGGTGGTCCACGTCGACCGACTGCACGGGGGGCTGGCGACCGGGCGGGCGCCCGAGCTTGCGGGCGAGCAGGTTGAAATAGTGATCGATTTCGGCGATGGCGCCGGCGTCGACGGCCACCTCGCGGCCAAGGCGTGCCGCCTCGTCCAGGACGAATTGGTGCGGCGGCAGCGAATACCCGTGCGCCAGGGCCTTGCTCGCGGTGTGATAAAGGTCCACGCCCCGCTCGCCGAGCTCGAGCGCCGCCTTGTAGGTATCCATTCCGTGCCCGAAGGTGCAATGCGAATGCAGCTGGAGCTGGCAACGTCCCTTCACCGCATGCAGCTTGGGCACCAGCTCGCGCACGCGTTCCGGCGTCAGCAGCCCGCCCGGGTCCTTCAGCTCGATGGCATGGACGCCCAGCTCCACCAGGTCCTTCGTCTTTTGCACGAAGTGCTCGTCGGTGTGGACCGGGCTGATGGTGTAAGTCACGGCGCCGATGATGTACATATCGAGCTGCCTCGCATACCTCACGGTCGCCCGCGCGTTGCGAAAGTCGTTCAACGCATCGAACACCATGATCGAGCCGATGCCGCAGCGCTTGAGCAATTCGAGCGTGAACTCGGCCACGTCGTCGGAGTACTGCATCCAGCGAAAAATGCTCTGACCGCGCGTGTTGAAATTCAATGGCGTCTTACGGATCAGCTTGGCCATCAGGCGAATGCGTTCGAAAGGATCCTCGTTCAGGAACATCACCGAAGCGTCGATGGCCGCGCCCCCGGTGAGGTCGATGACATGAAATCCCGCTTCGTCCATGGTGCGTGCAATCGGCACCATGTCTCTCGTGGTCATTCGCGTGGCCCATAGGCACTGCTGGGCGTCGCGAACGGTGATATCCATGATCTGCAGTGGCTTCATTGGACCTGCTCCGTCGCTGATCGTGTGGAGGCTGCGCGTTCGCCGACCCAACGGGTGTTGTACCGGTTGGAGGCGAATTCACTGGACGCAAGCACTTCCTGGTGGAAGGGTATGGTGGTGGCGATGCCGCCCACCTCGAACTCAGAAAGCGCGCGCAACATGCGGCGCCGCGCGCTGTCGCGGTCCTGGTCCCAGGCGATGACCTTCGCGATCATCGAGTCATAGTACGGCGGGACCACCGCGCCCTCGTGGCAATGCGTGTCGACACGGATCCCCGGTCCGCCCGGGATGCGCCAGCGGGTGATATGCCCAGGGTCGGGTGCGAAGTCACGGGCCGGGTCCTCGGCGTTGATACGGCACTCGATGGCGTGTCCGCGCGACCGCGCATTCGCGCACTCGGCGGACATGGGCTCGCCGCAGGCGATGCGCAACTGTTCTCGGACCAGGTCGACGCCTGTCACCATTTCAGTCACCGGATGTTCCACCTGGATGCGGGTATTCATCTCGATGAAGTGAAAGCTGTCACGATCCGCATCCAGCAGGAACTCGATCGTGCCCGCTCCGCGATACCCCAGCGCCCGCACCAGGGTCACCGCCGAATCGCAGAGCTGGCTGCGCAACACAGGCGCGAGCGACGGGCTCGGGCTCTCCTCGAGAAGCTTCTGGTGACGCCGTTGAAGGCTGCAGTCGCGCTCGCCCAGATGCGCATGGGTGCCATGCGTGTCGCTCAGGACCTGCACCTCCACATGCCGTGCGTTGTTGATCAGGCGCTCCCAGTACACGGTCGCATCGCCGAATGCCTCACGGGCCTCGTTGCGGGCCGAATCGAGCGCGGAGCCGAACTTGTCGCAGGACGTCACGATGCGCATGCCCCGGCCGCCGCCGCCTGCCGCAGCCTTGAGCAGCACCGGGTACGGTAAGCCCGACGCGAGCTGCTCCAGGTCGGCGGCGTCATCGATGGTTCCGCCGGGAACGAGCGGTACACCCTGGGCCTGGGCGAATCGCTTCGCCGCGATCTTGTCGCCCATGGTCTCGATGGCATGCGCCGTCGGCCCCACGAAGATGAGTCCGGCGGCTTCGACAGCACTTGCGAAGGCGGCATCCTCGCTCAGGAAGCCGTAGCCCGGGTGGATCGCGTCACAGCCCGTTGCGAGCGCGGCGCTGATCACGAGTTCCCCATTGAGGTAGCTCTGGCGCGAGGGAGCGGGGCCCAGCCGGAGGCTGGCGCTCGCAAGTTGCACGGCGCGCTGGTGGCGGTCCGCGTCGGAGTAGACGGCGACGCTTTCCAGACCGAGTTCGCGGCAGGCGCGCACCACACGCAGGGCGATCTCGCCACGATTCGCCACCAAGACCCGGCGCATCATTCGCTCGCCCCGTAGCCCGTGCGGAACACCGGAAGCACGATGCCCTCTCGTAGCGGCTGGAAGTCCACATGGACGGGCATGTCGCATCGCAGCGTGCCTAGGTCGGCATCGACCACGTGGCTCAGCAGCATCGGCCCTTCTTCGAGCTTGATCAGGGCGACCACGTAGGGCGCCGGGAGGTCCTCGAACGGCGCCCTGTGCACGACGGTGAACGAATGCAGCAAGCCGCGCCCCGTACATCGCACCATCTGAAGCGAGCGTTCACGGCAGGCAGTGCAGAAGGGCCGCGCGTAATGTTGGTGATGGCCGCAGGCGTCGCAACGCTGCACCAGCAATTGCGAACGTGCGGCCGCCTGCCAGAAGGCGGCGGCATCGCAGTCGGTCTCGGGAAGTGGCCGGAGCTGTCCCATCAGTTCACTCCCAGAAGAACAGTGGCGTGCGAGCTGAAAACGCCGCCGGTGCCGTGGCACAGCACGTTGCGCGCGTTGTGAACCTGTCGTTCCCCGCACTCGCCTCGCAGCTGACGCACGGCCTCGATCAGAAGAAAAACCCCGAACATGCCGGGGTGGCAGTACGACAGTCCGCCGCCGGACGTGTTAACGGGAAGCTTGCCGCCCGGTGCGATGCCCCCGTTTGCAACCAGCCCCCTGGCCTGGCCGGCCGCACAGAATCCGAGGTTTTCGAGGCCCACCAGAACGTTGATCGTGAACGCGTCATACACCTGCACGCAATCGATATCACGCGGACCGAGCCCCGCCATTTCGTAGGCACGCCTGGAGGACGCCGCGGAACCATGGCGCAGGAGGTCGGGCGCCTGCGACATCGCGTCATGCGTCGTCGCCTCGCCGTGTCCGAGCACCCACACGGGCTTCTTGCGCAGCTTCAACGCGCGTTCCCGCGTGGTCACCACCACCGCGCCTCCGCCGTCGGTGACCAGGCAGCAGTCCAGGCCGTGCAAGGGAGAGCTGACGACCGGGGAATTCAGGACATCGGCCACCGTGAGAGGTTCACGTTTGAACGCCTTCGGGTTCAGTGATGCCCATTGGCGCGCCGAAACCGCCACTTGCGCCAGGTCCTGCGACGTGGCGCCTGTCTCGTGCATGTACCTTTGGGCCACGAGTGCGTAGAAAGATAGGGGGAAAAGCGGCGCGTAGCTGTTCTCATAGAGCGCAGCCGAAGTGCCGTTTTCGCTGAAACCCTGCAGGTTGCGCGCCTTGCGCGAACGCTGCACGCTGCCATAGGCAATCAGCGCCACTTCGCACAGGCCGGCGCGTATCGCCGACGTCGCATGCGCCACGTGCATTTCAAAAGACGAGCCGCCAGTCATGGTGCAGTCGAGCACGGCCGGTTCAATGGCCAGCAGCTCCGCCAGCTGCGTAACCGAGAAGCGCGACAGGTTCGCGGTGAAGAGCCCGTCCACATCGTCCAGGGACAGGCCCGCATCGTCGAGCGCCGCAAGCGAGGCCTGCACTGCGAGCTCACCTGCGGTCCGGCCCGGCACGGCGCCCAGGTCCGACTCGGCAGCGCCGACCAGCGCGGCGACCGCGTCGCTTCGAGCGCTCATCGGGTTTGCTCCTTCGCCGGGCGTATCCAAACGAGCGCCTGGCCCCGTTCCACCATCTCGGCATTACGCGCCACAATTTCCTCGACAACGCCCGTGGCGGGCGACTTGACCATGTTCATGACCTTCATCACTTCGATGATGCAAAGGTCGGCGCCCTTCTTGATGACCTGGCCCGGCTGCACGAACGGCTCGGCGTCGGGCGAAGGCGTCGCATAGAACACGCCCATCATCGGGGACTCGACGGCCAGCAGCCCCTCGCGAACCTCCACTACACGCGGCGCCGCCGCGGACTGCAGTGGAGCGGACGCGGGGTTCGCAATGAGCGGCGCCGGGCCCGGGGCAGCCGCACCCACCTGCACGGCTGCGCCCGGTTGCGCAGCAGGCAGCACCCCCGCACGCCTGACGTGCAGCTTCAAGTCGCCACGCTCGTACACGATCTCCGCTGCGGGAAACTGGTCGATGATGCGCAGGATTTCATCGACGTCCGCGAAACACAGTTCCTGGTTTCGTTCGCTCATTTGGCAGTCACCTGTGGCCGGAATCCGAAGGCTAGGTAGCCTCCGTCGAGCGCCATTTCGTGCCCATTGACAAAGGATGCTTCATCGGAGGCCAGGAATAGTGCCGCGGCCGCGATCTCGGAGGGCTTGCCGTAGCGGCCCAGCGGAATCCGCTCCTCGCGCCGGGTGCGCTCGGGACCGACCTGCTCCGCGATCATGGGTGTCTCGACCTGTGCCGGAAGGATCGCGTTCACCCGCACGCCGTGTGGCCCCCATTCGCAGGCCATGGTCTGGGTAAGAGAGATCACCGCGGCCTTGGAAGCGCAGTATGCTGCCATGGTGGTCACCGCTTTTCTGCCGTTCACCGAGGCAATGTTCACGATGGCGCCGCGGCGCTGGAGCACCATGTAGCGGGCCGCCTCGCGACCGCAGATGAACGTGCCGGTGCTGTTGACCCGCATGCAGCTTTCGAATTCGGCGAGGGACTGTTCCAGGATGCCCGCGACAGGCCGGACCCCGGCGCCGTGCACCAGCACGTCCAGAGAGCCGTAGTCGCGCACGATCCGGCCGAACGCGGATGCAACGGCAGATTCGTCTGCAACGTCCATGGCTATGGGTTCGGCTTCGAGCCCGGAGCGAGCCATCTGCTCGCAGGTCGCCCGGGCGGCGGATTCCGCCCAATCCACAGCGATGACGCGCCCGCCCTCGCGGGCAAATGCGGAGCAGAACTCGAGCCCCATTCCGCCACCCCCTCCGGTAACGACGACGACCTTGCCTTGGAAACGTTTCAATGCATTCTCCTATTCAAGCCGCCGATGCGGCGAAACTCAATGGCGCCCCGGTGGCTTCCTGCAGCCGGGCGCGCGTCAGAGCGGCCGCCATCTCGCGGACCACAAATCGGCCATCGATGAGGTCGATCACGGCGAGGTCGGTGAACACAGACGTGACGCACGCCTTGGCCGTGAGCGGGAAGGTGCATTCCTGTACCAGCTTCGGCGTCCCGGCCTTGTCGGTGTGCCGCATCATCACGAACACGCGCTGCGCGCCGGCAGCCAGATCCATCGCGCCACCAACGCCGCCCACACCTGGCGTGCCGGGAATCTTCCAGTTCGCCAGGTCGCCGTTGCATGCGACCTGCAGTCCTCCTAGGACAGTCGCGAAGAGACGGCCGCCCCGGATCAGCGAAAACGAATCAGCCTGGTGGACGATGGCCGCGCCTGGCACCAGGGTGACGGGTTTCTTGCCAGCGTTGACCACGTCCGCGTCTTCCTGGCCCTGCTCTGGGGCGGGCCCCATGCCGACAAGGCCGTTTTCGCTGTGGAACAGCACTTCGCGTCCTTCAGGGACGTAGCGGGCCACCAACGTCGGCAGGCCGATACCCAGGTTTACGCATGCGCCATCAGGAAACTCGTGCGCCACGCGGCGCGCCAGTTCCTCGTCGGTCCAGCCGGTGCTCATGTCCTCACCTCCACTACCGAATCGACGTGCACACCGGCGGTGTGCACGTCGTCCGGTCCGATATCGCCCAATGCCACCAGCTGACGCGTCTGCGCGATGGTATGCCTAGCCGCCATGGCCATGACGGGGTTGAAATTACGTGTGGCAAGCCGATAGCGCAGGTTGCCGTAGCGGTCCGCGCGATCCGCCTGTACCAGCGCAAAGTCCACGCGCAGTGCCTCTTCATAGACGTGGCCCTTGCCGTTGACGACGCGCGTCTCCCTCCCCAGTGTCAATTCGGTGCCGTAGCCCGTCGGCGTGAAGAAACCAGCCAGGCCGGACCCGCCGGCACGCAGCCGTTCGGCCAGCGTGCCTTGGGGCGTGAGTTCCACCTGGACCTCGCCCTGCTTCCACGCATTCATGAAATGATCGGCGCCGGCTTGAGAGGGAAAGGAGGCGATTAGCCGGCTCACGCAGTGGTGCTTGAACAGCAGGGCCAGTCCGTTCTCGCCCGTCCCGGCGTTGTTGGAGACGATCGTCAGGTCGCAAACGTCGAGCCGCGCGAGCGCCGCGCACAGGGCCAACGGCACGCCGATGTCGCCGAACCCGCCCACCGCGATCACGCTGCCCGAGTGGATGACCGAAACCGCTTCCTCCACCGAGGCGCAACGCTTGTCGATCATGTGCGCCCCTTCCAGTGGACGACCTTGTTCTCGAGTTGTCCGATGGCTATGTTAAGCAGCAATCCAATGAGCCCGATGAGGGCAATGCCGATGAAGACCGCCGGAATTCGGAACGTGAGCGCCGCGTCGGAAATCATGTAGCCGAGGCCCGACTGTGCCCCCGTGAGTTCGGCGGCCACCACGACCGCCCAGCTCAGCGCCATAGCCACCTTCAGCCCGGTGAATATCTGCGGGATGGCGGCAGGCAGCACGACGCGAAAGAAAACCTGAGCGGGCTTCAGACCGATGGACTGCGCGGCGCGGATGTAGGCGATCGGGACGCTCGCCGCGCCGCCATGCGCATTCACGTGGACGTAATTGAACGCTGTCCAGAAGATCAACACCACTTTGCCTATTTCGCCAAGCCCGAGGTAGAGAACCACCATGGGAATGAAGGCGATGGGCGGGATGGGTCGAATGAACGCCATGACGGGGTTGAAGGCCGCGTGGCCGACGCGGCTGTAACCCGTGTACAGGCCCAGCGGGATGCCCAGCATGGTGCCGAGCAAAAAGCCGCTGAGCGTTCGGAACAGGCTGATGCCGATGTGCTGCCACAGCGACACGCGTTTATAGCCCTGCGTGAGAAGAACCTCGAACTCTGTCATGAGCTCCCAGGGACTCGGCAGATAGCCGGGAGGCAACCAGCCCGAGGTGCTGAGGATCGTCCAGGCAAGGAATATCAGAACGATGGAGGCCGCAGAGATCAACCAATCCGCGACGGGCTTGCGCCGCACGGGATTGCGGCCCGAAGCGAGCGCGGGGGAGTCAGGGGGGCGGCGATGAGCCGCCTCAGTTATGCTCGGATGAGTTGATTTGACTTTAGTCATTTGCATATGATACCATACAACTTATCGACGGGCAATCGCTTTAAGTACCTGCGGGTTTATCGGGTAACGACAATTCGGCACAATATGACAAGACAACAACTACTGGCACGAGATTTCGCGGGGGCGCTGGAGCGCGACAGCGCGCACTCTCTTTACGAGCAGATCACCGACCGCTTGCGCGAATTGCTCCACTCGCACGTGGGGCCGGGAGGCCAGGTGCCCACCGAGGAGTCGCTCACGCAGCTGTTCGGCGTCAGCCGTTCTACGGTGCGTAAGGCGGTGCAGCGGCTGGTCGACGATGGCGTGCTCGTGCGCCGGCAGGGCAAGGGCACGTTCGTGGCCCGACCGATGCCCAAGATCGTGCATTCGATCGATCGCCTCGCACCTTTCCTGGAAACCTTTCGCACGCTGGGCGAGGACATCCACACCGAGGTGACCAGGTTCGAGTGGACCGACGGCGAGGGGCTCCCCTCCGAACTCGCCGACTGGGACCGGCCCGTGCTGCGTTTCGACCGGCGCTATATTTCGCGCGGTGTTCCGCACGCAGTCACCCTCATCCAGTTGCCCAACTGGATCGGCCGGCGGGTGAGCCGCCAGGACGTTGATGCCCGGCCCGTCTACGACTTGCTGCAAAAGAAGCTGCGCATCGAGCTCGCGCAGGCGCAGTTTCTGGTGTCCTGCCGGCAGCCCAGCCCGGAAATCAGCGAAGCCCTGGAAATTTCGCAGAGTTCGTTCCTGCTCGTGCTCGAACGCATAACGCGTGACACGTCCGGGCGCGCGGTGGAGATGACCACGCATTTGCTGCGACCGGACGTTTATCAGTTGAGCGTACGTTTGAAGGACCTTAAGCTCCAGCGATGAGCCGTCAGGGAGATCACTATTCCACACCACCCGAAGACCACGAAGGAGACAACCGCATGAAATGCCTCAATTGGACAAGCCGCCATCTGGCACCCGTTCTTGGCGCGATCACTGCAGCCGCCGGCCTGCTGTCGAGCCCTCTGCCCGCCGCCGCGCAGACGGTCAAGCCAATTCCCGTCAACATCGGCCTGCCGCTCACCAACTATTGGCCGGCCTACCTCGCGCGCGACCTGAAGCTGTTCGAGGCCGTCGGGCTCGAACCCAAGTTCTATACCTTCCAGAGCGGCGCGCCCTTGATCGCGGGGATGAAGAACGGCAGCCTCGACGTTGCCTGGACCGGGCTTGCCACACTCTTCATGCTCGGCCAGGATATCCCGCTGAAGTTCGTCCTGGTGCCGCTGGATTCGTCGAGCCAGATGGCCATGGTGGTCAACCCTGCCAGTGGGATCAACAGCTGGCGCGACGTAGGAAAGGCCAAGAACATCGGGGGACCGACGGCAACGTGCTTTGAAACCTCGATGGTGCTGGCACTCAAGGCGGCGGGTGTTCCCCACAGTGCGGTCGCTGTGTCCAACCTTGCGCCCAACCTGCTGCAGACCGCGCTCAAGAACAACCAGATCGATGCGACGTTCATCTGGGGACCCTGGCACCTGATGCTTCGCGACGCCGGGATGAAGATCGTCTCGTACGACAAGGACTTTCAGAACGCAGGTGGCGTTTGCGCGACAACCGTGGCCATCCGGCCGGCCTTCCTAGAGGCGAACCCGACCGTCGGCTGCCGACTGGTGAAGGCCCACGCCTTGTCGCTTGCCGCCGGACGCAAGGATCCGGGCGCCGCCATTCGCACGCTGCAGGAGGCCCTGAACATTCCGCCGCCTGTTGCCAAGGAAATCTACGACACGCTCGTGATCCCGAGCATCGAGTCGCAGCTCGACCCGAAGTCAGACTACTCGTTGACCAACAAGGACGGCGGTCTCGCCCAGAAGCTCTACGTCGCAGGCGAGGCGCTGTACGAAGCGAAGGCTTTCGCCAAGCCGCTCACCAAGCAGCAGGTGACCGACTCCATCGACAGCAGCCACGTCAAGCGGTTCCTGGAGAGCGACTGCCGTTGAGGTTCAGGTGTGCGCGGCGACCAGGCTGAGCGCGGCTGAGGCGCACACCAGCACTGCCAGCGGCTGCCCGTGGCGCATCGCGATTTCATGGGCCCGCCATCGAAAATAGGCGAATGCCGCGAGAAAGCCACCCAGCGCCGCCAGGCCCGCCGATGCGAGCCTTGCTCAATCAAACGCGATCACCGCACCCGGTGCAGGCGTGAACCCGAGGTCGCCCCGGGCAATCACAGCTTCACGACCTCCGTGTTCGGCCAGCAATTCGGACTGCCGGGCCTTCGCCTTGCGATCCACCACCTCGGGATCGCAGATCCTCAGCATCCTCTGGCGACATTGCTCGACCACCTTCGCATAGGCCGGGTTGGGGGCGATGTCGACAAGCTCCTCGGGGTCCGCTTCCAGGTCAAAAAGCTGGGCAGGATAGCCGACATACAGGATGTACTTGTAGTTGCCATTGCGGATCATGAAGGCGCCGGTGGTCGAACCCATGCCGTGGTATTCGACCATGACGTTGCGATCGGGCACGGCGCCGTGCGCCAGGTCCAGCAGCGAAGTACCGGGTAACCCCTGGCGCAATGCGTTCTCGTGATTGGCCACGGCATCCAGTGCGAACGGGAAGAAGTCCACGTGGCTGACCGGCGTCTCCACGGTCTTGCCCACGGGAATGGAATCGCCCGCCATGATCAAGGGCACGCCGGCGGTTTCCTCGAACATGGTCGACTTGCCCCACAGGCCACGTGTGCCGAGGTTGTCTCCGTGGTCGGAGGTGTAGAGCACCCGCGTGTCGTCGGCAAGGCCCGCATCCTCGAGCGAGCGCAGGATCTTCCCGATGTTCTCGTCCAGGAAGGAGCACAACCCGTAATAGCCGGCCACTGCCCGCTTCACGGCGTCCTTGTCGAAGTAGTCGTCGTAGTTGAAGCTGCGAGCATAGTCGACGAGGTAGGGGTGCGTGGGCCGTTCCCGCTTGTCGTACAGCTTGGGCATCGGCAGGTTCTGGTCGAAATACCGGTAGTAATGCTCGGGCGGCGCGGTGAGCGGAAAGTGCGGAGCGACGAGCGACACGAACAGCACCCACGGCTTGTCGTGATCACGAACGGCCGCCTGCCGCAGCCAGACTTGCGCCCGGGCCGTGATCTCTCGGTCATAGAAGGTGTACTGGCTCTCGCCCGGCCCCGCGTAATGCGCCATCTTGTACGCACCCTTACGCACCGGCAACTCGCTGCGTACCAGCCCCATCAGGTCGCCCTTGCCCTCGACGATGTGCATCGGGATGATTTCCTGGCTGAAGCCGTGGTCTTCGTCGGGCTTGTGGAAATGCAGTTTGCCGATGGAGACGACCTCGTGATTGCGGTCCCGCAGCCGGTGGTGCCAGCTCGGCACCCGCCCGTCGTACGCGTCGGCGTTGTCCCAGTAGCCTATTTCATGGATGTACCTGCCCACGGCAAAGGACGCGCGGGCGGGGATGCACACGGGGCTGGTGCAGTAGGCGCTTGAAAATCGCGTGCCGCGTGCCGCCAGCGCGTCCAGGTGCGGGGTCTTGACGACTTCGCTGCCGTAGCAGCCCAGCGCCTTGGGCGAGTGCTCGTCCGACATGATGACTAGCAGGTTCTTCGGTTTGACGTTCATGGTTCCTCCGTTTCGGCTGTCAGGCGGCGCCCAACGTGATTTCGGGAAACTTGATCGGGCGTTCCGTCGGCCCGATGAAGAATTCCTGGTAGTAGGCGACGCGGTCGCGGCCCGCCCGCGCCACGGCATACATGAAGGTGCCGTGGTAGCCGCGCGGGACATCGATGCGGGTGCACGCCTCGTCGTCGAACGTGGCGAGCTTGACGAAGTGCGTGATGTCCGTGATGGGTAGTTGACACTGGCGCACGATGATCTGCTTGAAATTGGCGCCGTTGAGCTTTTCCATGGGCATTTCCCAAAGGCGCTTGAGCACCCCCCGGTCCGCGTAGAACCGGCTGAAGATCTTGAACTCCTCGTCGACCGTGATCACCCGGTCTAGGCGCATGACGCGCGCCCCGTGCCCGAGGTGGCGGCTCCAGTGGCCCTCCTGAGGCAGCAGCACGCGTTCGACCGCCTGCGAATAGATCGGCAGTACGGTCTGGCCGTCGTCGGCCAGAAAGCGGCAGTGCCACGGGTCCTGCAACTCGCGCGGCGGATCGGCGACGAAGCTTCCGAGTCCGTGTTGCCTCACCACGAGTCCCTGGTCGGAAAGGTCGCGCAGCGCGCGCTGCACGGTTCCGAGGCTAAATGGCGTGAGATGGGTCAGGTCTTCCTCGGCGGGCAGGCGGTCTCCGGGGCGCCACACGCCCTTGCGAATCGCCTCCACCAGCGCGTCCGCGAGCCGCTGGTACTTCGGGCGACCACTCGGGTCGGGCAGTTGCAGCGCCTGGAAGATTTCGAATGTCTGGGCGTCGACGGTCATACAGGGCTTTCGGAAAGGAGCGATCGCGCGGGCTTGGCCGGGGTCGCCGCGGTGGTGAGATGCTCAGGCCCGGTGCGCTCATCCTCGAGAATCAGGTCCGCACCCTTCTCGCCGATGGCGATGCTGCCGGCGTTCGTGTTCCCCGACACCAGCAGCGGCATTATGGAGGCGTCGATCACTCGCAGTCCCTGCACCCCGCGCACGCGCAGACGGGTGTCGACCACGGAGTCCTCGTCAGGTCCCATCCGGCAGGTGCCCACGGGATGGAAGATGGTGCTTGCGTGTTCGCGGATGAATGCCAGCACTTCGTCGTCGGACTCGATGCCGAACCCGGGCCGGTACTCGTCCGCGATGTATGGCGCCATCGGAGCGCTTCGAGCAATGCGCCGGGTCAGGCGAACTCCGGCGATCATGGTGCGGCGGTCCACCTCGGTGGATAAATAGTTGAATAGGACCGCGGGCGCGTCCGAAGCTTGCCCGGAGCGCAGGGTCACCTCGCCGCGGCTGGTCGGGCGCAGCTGGCAAACCGACATGGTGAACCCGGAAAAGTCGTGCGGCTTGCCCGCCGTCATGTCGGCGCTGATCGTGCCGAAGTGGAACTGCACGTCCGGCGTCGAAACGCCCTCATGCGTTCGGGCGAACATCCCGCCTAGCTGGATGCCGGCCGCCACAGGCCCCTCGCGAAGGAAGAGCCATCGGGCGCCGATGCGCATCTGCCCCCACCAGGTTCGTAAATCGTCATTGGTAGTGATTGACTTGGTGCACCTGTAGATCAGGCGCGACTGCAGGTGGTCCTGCAGGTTCTTTCCGACCGACGGCCGGTGATTCACCACCGGAATACCGAATTCGGCCAGTGCCGCGGCATCGCCCACGCCCGAGAGCATCAGCAGCTGGGGGGTCTGCAAAGCGCCGGCGCTAAGGATCACCTCGCGCTTCGCACGCACTTCCAGCATTTCGCCGCCCCGCGCGTAACGCACGCCCACAGCGCGCCTGCCGTCCCAGATCACCCGCTGCGCATGCGCATCCGTCTCCACCACCAGGTTGTCGGCTGCGATGCCTGAGCGCAGGTAGGCCCGCGCGGTGGAGTGCCGCAAACCCTTGTGGGTGGTCAGCTGGTAGTACCCAACGCCCTCCTGCGTGGCGCCATTGAAATCGGCCGTTTTCGGGATGCCCAGCTCGTTGGCCGCCGCGATGAATGCCTCGACCAGCTCATGCTTGCCGCGGATGTTCGACACGCGCAGCGGCCCGCTTGCGCCATGGAATTCGCTCTCGCCCCGCTCGTTGGTCTCGGATTTGCGAAAGTAGTGCAGCATGTCCTTCCAGCCCCAGCCGGTATTGCCCAGGGCCTCCCACCGCTGGAAGTCCTGCGCCTGGCCACGGATGTACACCAGGCCGTTGATGGAGCTTGAGCCGCCGAGCGTGCGCCCGCGCGGCGTGTAGATCTTCCGGCCGTTCAGGTGCGGCTCCGCCTCGGACTTGAATTGCCAGTTCAGCTGCGGATTGAACATCGTCTTGCCGTAGCCGATGGGGATGTGGATCCACATGTTGCGGTCCCGCGGACCCGCTTCCAGCAACAGCACCGTACGGCTGCGGTCGGCCGCCAGGCGGGCTGCGACGGCGCAGCCTGCTGAACCGGCCCCCACCACGATGTAATCAAATTCGCGCATTTTTGAATCTACCTTTGCATCAGAGATCGAGCACGACCAGGCCTTCGCGAACGCGCGCGCAGCACACCAGCACGCGGTCGCGACGTCCGTCCTCACTCAGGATCTGGTCGTTGTGTTCGGGTTCGCCATAGGTGTAGCCAAGTTCGCACGTGCCGCAAACGCCCGCTTCGCATGACGATTCGCATGTCACGCCCGCGGCCCGCAGCGCCTGAAGGATGGTCTGCTCAGGGGCAATGGGCACCTTGCGACCGGAGCGCGCGAGCTTCAGTTCGGCGCCCGCGCCGGACTGCAGGCCGACCGGGGCGTTGGAGGGCTCAGCGCCGAAATATTCGCAGTGCACCGCTTGCTCGGGCCAGTGCGACGACGCCTCGCGGACGGCCTTCATGAAGCCGGCCGGGCCGCAGTAATACAGATGCGTCCCCTCCTCGCGATGGCGCAGCAGGCCGGCAATGTCCAGGCCGTTGCGCGGATCGCCGTGGTCGTGGTGCAGCCTCACGGTGCCGTCGGCGATCAGGGGTTCCAGCCTGCCCACGAAGGCGGTGCGCTCCGGTCCCCGGGTGCAGTAGTGCAACTGGAAGCGCTTGCCCGTGTGCATCAGGCGTTCGGTCATGGCCATGATCGGCGTGATGCCGATGCCACCTGCCAGCAACAGCGTGGTGTGGGCGCTCTCGTCGAGCGGGAAAAAGTTGTGAGGCTCGGACACCTCAAGCAGGTCACCGGCACGGACGCGTTCGTGCATTGCACGGGAACCGCCGCGGCTGTCGGGCACGTTCAGCACTGCGATCCGGTAGGTGCGCGACGGGCCGGGGGCGCCACACAGCGAATATCTGCGTGAAAGTCCTCCCGGAACCCGCACGTCAAGATGTGCGCCCGCGTCGAAGGCCGGCAAAATGTCTCCCACGGGGTGGACGAGCTCGAAGGAAAGGATGCCCTCGGCCTCCCAGGTCACCGATCGAACACGCAGCTTCATCATGACGCTGTGCTCCAGCTCAGGCGGTAACGCCCTCTTTGCAGGCGGCGCGCACCCGCCCGTCCAGCAGGTCGAGTTGGTGCCGGATATGAGCGTCCCGCGCGGCGGCATCGGCCAGCGCATCAGCGGATCGCATCACCTCCAGCACCTTCTTGCCAAGCGCCAGGATCTGCTTGCGATCCTCCGCCTTGGGAAGCTCCGGCAGCGTCAGCACGGAATCCTGGGCGTAGGTCGGCAAGGTGCCGCCCGCGGACAGTAATTCCTGCAAGCGCGCGTCGGGCTGGGTCTTGCCGCGCAGCACGTCGCGCAACAGGCGGCGGCAAAGGTACACGCCGACGTCGGAGGATCCCGGGTGCTCAAGGGCGTGCACCGAAATGCTTCGCTGGCTGACGATGGCTTCCCAGTCGCCCGGGGCGCGCTGTCCCTGCTCGTAGCTGCGGTCACCGACTTGGCCTTCCAGGAAATCGATCATGTCGTAGCCGCACCCCCGTTCGTCGCCCAGTCCGTCGGGGTCCACTGTGCTGTTGAAGTGCCGAAAGCCGAGGATCATCATGTTATGGTCGTCCACCGGAACGTTCCATCGGGTCAAGGCTGCGTTGCCGTGGCGCTCACGCGCGGCCGTGGGCAGGAGCGAGCCGATCTGCAGGTAGTTCGGAAACAGCATCTCGCTGATTCGCACCCATACCTTGTTGTCGGGCAGTCTGCGGCTGGCGATGAACACGCAACCGTTGCCATTGCGGGTGGCGTCCCACTGCATGATGGGCATATCGCCAAAGCCCTCGAGTGACAAGCGGGCGGCGATGCCGTCGTCGACGCCTTCCGCCACCATTTTGTTGTGCAGCACGGCCGTGTGCATGTGGTCCATGATGTTTTCATAGACCTGCAGCCAGTTGCAGGGGTAGATATTTGAGAAGGCGACGAGCTTGGTGTCTTCGGGAAAGCCGTAGCTGTCGATCTCCGGGAAGGGCGGCTGCCGCTCGGGCGGTCCCAGGTATGCGAACACCAGTCCGTTGCGCTCGAAGGCCGGGTATGCGCCCTGGCACACCGTCTCCTTCAGGCGAGTGTCGTCCTGCTCGCAGGGTGCCTCCTTGAGCGTGCCATCCACGCTGTAAGTCCACCCGTGATAGCAGCACTGGATGCCGTCCTGGGTGATGATCCCGTATTCGAGCGAGGCCCCCCTGTGTGCGCAATGGCGATGCATGACCCCCATGGTGCCATTCTTCGCGCGGAAGGCGACGAGATCCTCGCCCATGATGCGGATCGCCTTGGGCAGGTCCTTCAGTTCCTCGGACAGGCACACCGGCTGCCACTGCAGCCGCATGTACTCACCCATGGGCGTGCCCGGGTTGGAGCTGGTCAGTTCCAGTTCGTGCGCGGGGACGTCCCGGCGGTTGTACCCCGTGAATCGGAGCGGATGTGCGTTGTTCTGTGTCATGAGCTCATTCCTCGGTCGATCAGGTCTGTTCATCAGGTGGGGCGGTTCAACTGGCTGATGAAACGCGTTTGCAGGTACGCGTCCAGGCCTTCAGGCCCGCCTTCCATGCCCAGGCCGCTGTCCTTGGCCCCGGCAATGGGGGCGTCGGCCAGCGCAGGCGTGAAGTTGTTGATACCGATCCACCCTGCTTCGATGCGTTCCGAGAATTCATGCGCGCGGTCCAGCCGGTTGGTGAAGGCATATGCCGCCAACCCCATCTGTGTGCCGTTCGCGCGTTCCATGACCTCGTCCATGGATGAAAAGCTCATGACCGGCGCGACCGGACAAAACGGTTCTTCGCGTAGCAGGCGGCAATCGTGCGCCACCTGCGACATGACGGTGGGCGCGAAGAAGAAACCGCGCGATCCGAGGCGTTCACCGCCAGCATGGATGCGGCCACCGCGCTGCGCCACATCGGCCACCAGGGCCTGCGCGGCTTCCAGGCGACGTGCGTTGTTCAGGGGTCCCATCTGCACTCCGGCCTGCAGGCCGTCCCCGACCTTGATGGCGCGAGCCAGTTCCGCAAACCGCGTCGTGAAGCGGTCGGCGATGCTTTCGTGCACGAAGAACCTGCTAGGCGAAAGGCAGACCTGTCCGGCATTGCGAAATTTGAACGCCACGCATTCGGCCGCGACCTTGTCGACATCCACATCGTCGAACACGACGACCGGCGCATGGCCACCAAGTTCCATTGTGGCCGGCTTGAGCTGCTGCGCGGCAAGGGTGGCGAGCAGCCGTCCGACCGGCACGGAGCCGGTGAAGGAAATCTTCCGGATCACCGGCGACTCGATCAACTGGCGGGAGATGTCCGCCGGGACGCCGAAGACCAGGTTCAGCACGCCGGACGGCAAGCCTGCGTCGACGAAAGCCCGCACGAGTTCGATGCAACTGGCCGGCGTTTCCTCCGCCGGCTTAAGCACTACAGTGCAGCCCGCCGCAAGCGCCGCGGCGACCTTGCGCGCGGCCAGCACGATCGGAAAATTCCAGGGCACGAACGCGGCAACCGGTCCCACCGCTCGCTTGACCGTCGCTTGCGACAGGCCCGGCGCGCGCGGCGGCATGAGCCTGCCGTAAGCGCGCTTGCCTTCTTCCGCGCACCAGCCGATGGTCTCCACCACCCGGTCGATCTCGCCATGCGAATCGGCGAGCGGCTTGCCGTTTTCCAGCGTCAGGCAATGGGCGATGTGATTGCGCCGCTCGTCGACCAGCGTGGCGGCCCGCCTCAGCACGCGGTCCCGCTGCCAGGGGCTAGTCCGAGACCAGGACGCGAAGGCCGCACCTGCGGCGTCGGCCGCCTCCTGGACGTCGGCGCGGCTGGCCACTGGCAAGCGCCCGATTTCCTCACACGTGGCCGGGTTGACGACCGCGCTGGTCGCGCGGCCCTGGCAGCCGCGCCACTCGCCGCCGATGTGCAGCAGGAGTTCGCGCGGATAGGTCAAGTCAGCCATTTTTCAGCACCCCTTCGTCGAGGTCCAGGTTGTCGAGCGCCAGCGTGGGCTGCTGCCCCCAGCCGGAACCCGCGTAGAGCTTGCTCACGCTGCGGAAGGCGATTTTCGGGATGGACCGCGAAGCCGATGGGAGAAGTTCGACACGAGCTGACATTGGGGGCGCTCCGTGGTACGTTATGGATGAGTGGAGCAATTGTAGTCCTATGAAGGACTACAGTTCAATGTGCCAACGCATCGGGAAATCCCTCAGTCCTGCACTCGCGGCCGGTTCGCCGGCTATAGGACTGCGCGGCGCGTCAGGCCCGTTCTAGTCGCATCACTTCCCGCAGGTACACCTCCGCGAACACGTAGGTTAATTCCCTTTGAATGGAATGCGCTGTAGGGGGCATGTTTAGCTCTTAAATTTGAAATTGATCTTCGGATGCGTCAACTGCGAGCGTTATGTTCTGAGTGTGCTGTCCCCCCATACCCCCTGCGTCAGTTGACGCCGCTGACGCGGCATCTGTCGCGTTGAGTTGGATTGCGTTTATTTCAGAACTCGACGCAGACAACGCGCTCGTATCTATCAGGGCTAAACCTTCAGCCGTTAGTGTCCAGCGTTCGCGGCTATTGCGGTGTCGGTCCTTAAATTGCAGTTTCGTTAGCCACCCCTCCCGGTGGCACAACATCACTAACTGTTTCGAATCCCCCTTGGTCAATCGCAAGTTCTTGAACTTTGAATCCGAGCCAAGCAACGAGTTAACGCTATTTGGTGAGTTGGACGCCGGACTGCAATACTCCCCACGCTTTTCATACTCAGCTATCAGTTCAAGCAGGACCCTCGCCCTTGTCATGTCGACGAAATCTTTATCCGAAATCAAATCCGCCTCGGGTAAGGCGCCAGCGCGCCAAACCAAGCGCAGGGGTTCATGCATCCTTCCCAGGTTACTTTTCTGATGCTCCAATTTCAGCAAACCCTGCGTATCTCTACTCAAGAACAACCTGCTGCGCGCGCTGTTATGCCAGGCGGTGCTGCCAGAATAATTTTCACCGTTGCTGGGGTTTTGGCGGCTAGTGCCCTTATCCACATGCGATAGCAGCAACACGCCGCAATCGGTCAAGCGCGCCATGTCAATCAAGGACCGCATAAATGATCGAACCTGACGTCGAACTATTTCATCTCCTCCGTAAGCATCACTGGCGTTGTCTAGCACCACAAACCCCACTTCGTGGCACTGTATATAACGGCATAGCTCGTCATAGCTTTGAGTCGGACCTGATTCGTTTCGCGACGCCGCTTCAAACAGCTCAGGCCTTTCAGTCCCGTCCAGAATTAGCAGGTGACCATCCAACTGTGCTGGATCAATGCCCCAGTCTTGGCAAATCTTTGCCAGCCGGTTCCGGACGATGTGGCCGCTATCTTCAAGGCTTGCGAATAGCGTCCGACATTTCTTGGTTTGAACCCCAAAAAGCGGGCGACCCAACGCCGTACAGACTGACAACATTAAAGCAATGGTACTTTTACCAGTGCCTCCATGTGCGCTTAGCATGGTCACCACACCCTTTGGCACATAACCATCCCAAACAAATTCAGTTACGGGCGAAGGTGACACCAGCACATCGGCCACTGAAACATTTTTGAGTGATGGCTGTTCGTTGATCGGGTTGAACTTTGCAACGGCACTATTTACCAAATCTGGTATTTGAGCGTACCTGGCTCGCCACCTGTCGTCTTGGAAGGCAGTGCTGGACTGCATCAAAGCGCGGATATGGTTAACCACTGCACCCGTCTGCATACCTGATGCAACAAAAGAAGCGGCCAGATCGCGCAAATTGTCGTGGTAAACATCTCCGGTCAAGATGCCCTTGAGCATTGCCTCGTATCGCTGATCCGGAGCAAAGTTGCCGAATGTCTTTTCCTTCGGTTTTTTCTTCGCTGCGCGGAAGCTCTCTGCGACGGCCTTGAAGCCGCTCAGTTGGTCAAGAGCACCTGCTCTGATGGTGTTGCCAGTCAAAGTCAAATAGCGGGCTGTGCAGTAGAACTCCGCCTTCAGCCCGTCTAACGAGCCGTTTACCCCCGAGTCGAGCTGTTCGCCATACCCCAAGGCACGCAGCCCGTTACCAGATGGGCTGATCTCGATGTACCCGGCACCTAGCCGGTCCAGCAAATCCATGGCCTGTTGATGAGGTATCCCATTAACCACGCAGTTGTCAATGTCCACGCCTACGATACCGTCACCATTAAGTACAAAGCCGACTCCGGTCGTGCCATAAAGCATCCAAGTTGTTTGCGCTTCGTCAAATGTTCCCCAGTGTGTGTGGGATGTCGAGCTTGCTTTGGCCGCAGGGTTCCTCGGCTGGTAGGGTATCTTCCTCGGCTTCTCACCTTCGTGGCCTTCGGCACGCCAGACAACCCAGCGGTCAATATCTCGAAGCTGTTCAGGCATGCATTCAAAATTTGGCGGGATGAATTTGTGCTCATTCATAACGCCCCCTTTGCTTGACGTTCGATGAAGGCTTCCAGGTCAGACACACGCCAGGCCGTAGTGCCCTGGCCCAGCTTGATCGGTCGTGGAAACTCAGCGCGCTGCCTGGCCCATCGCCACAGCGTCGGGGCGGCTATCCCCAGCATTACGCACACCTCCTTTGGGCGCGCTAGAAGGATCGATTGCGGGTGAACGGGGTTGGGCATACACGGCTCCAAGTGATCTGCGGTCACACCTCGTAACCGCTCTTGACGCCAGTCTGGCAAACATTCGCTCTTCCAAGAAACATTTAAAGTACCGTGGGCTACGGTGGCCTACGGTGGTCTACAACGGGCCGTTTGGCGTTGCTTTTCCCCCACGCATCAGCCTTTGGTAGAGCGCCTTTTTCGAGAACCGTTTCAACACGCCTTTTTGGGTTTCCCAGATAAGTACGCCCGCTTTTAGGTCGCATAGCGGCGGTACTGAAGGTTTACGTTCTGCAAATTCGTATAACTTGGCCCAAATCATTTCACGATCTGACGGCGATGTAACCTCTGCTCGAGCCTTATCTATTAAGAAGGAAATAGCATCCCTGTTCTTATTTGAATATTTGATGTCGATCGAGTTCAGCGAATTGGATTGTGGGTCGATACTCACCTCTAGTACGTCCCAATTGGTTACATGATGAGGTCCAATTTTTTCAATTTCCTCGAGCCGCTTAAGTCGATTGGTTACGCGCTCAATCTCTGCTTGGCGGACTGCGCTCTGCTGCGCGGTTTTGGGTTCTTCAGCCCTCAAATGTTCAAGAAGTCGCGTGGCTTCGGTGCTTGCCAATTCAAACGCCCACCACTCGGACGTGACCTCCATGCTTGGCCAAGCAGAAACGAGAAGTTCAGGACCAACCGTTTTTTGGATTACTCCTTTTTTTGAGGACTTTTTCTTCGTGCTCATTGCTCATATCCTTCGGTTGCGTCGTTGGCATCTTCAGCATTTTGCCGTTTGGTCGCGTTTGAGCAGGAATTGTCAAAGGTACGAAATCGTCCGTTTTTGAACACCCATTGAAAGACTGTACGAAAAATAGCTTGACATATTTTCGTACATACGAAATAATTCGTACATCTATTTCGGACAAAAGGAGCAACAGATGTCACGCGTTTTTGCCTACTGCCGGGTTTCCACCGCCGACCAGACCACAGACAACCAAATCCAAGAAATCGC
>Ga0214919_10002442_pt1 | contig 29304 bp, 27 predicted proteins | sample LL1503_MetaG_FD_177994 | JGI IMG/M metagenome (GOLD analysis project Ga0214919, IMG submission 177994) | Freshwater microbial communities from Lake Lanier, Atlanta, Georgia, United States - LL-1503 | ecosystem: Environmental > Aquatic > Freshwater > Lake | place: USA: Georgia | collected... | reverse complement strand
CCAATGATCAGCAAACGGCCTTCGCTTTTGAAAGGCACAGCGGGCACAGGATCTGGCTCTGGCAAGTGCGCAGCAGCCAGCAGCGCCGCCAGTTTGGGGCTGGCGTTTTGCGCATCGCGGCTCCAACCGCCCATTTCTCGAATATTGACGAACTTAATGGGCGATGTAGCGCCTTCAGTTTGAAGGGCCAGTTCTGAAAAAAGTTTCTTCTCTTGTGTGCACGCCACCACCACTTCTTGGCCCGACTGTATGGCCTTTTGAAAAGCGCCCGCTTCTCTGCGGCAAAGGGTGCTGTGCAGCGTCAGCGATTCACCCAGTGCCTGACCCAGTTTCTGGGTCTGCAGGGGCATCGTCTGATTGCAATCGCAAATGAGTGTGGTCATGAGGGGCCGGATCGTTTTCTAGAGTGGCTGAACTTGTGGCAGGGCCTGGCAAGCTGTCTGTTGTTTCGGAGGGTTCAGGGGATTGTGCTTCTATTGGGGCAGACTGTGCCACATCTTCAGGCGCTTTGACCAAGCCCAAGAACTGTGCGCCAACCATTTTGGCCAACATGCCCTCGGGTAGAGGGTCTGGCGTGTTGTAGTCGCCAATGTAAATGTCCAAGCCGTCCATGATGTTGTAGTGCGGGTCGGCCAAAAGTTTTTTCATGGCAGCGTTGCGCACTTCTGGCGACACACCTTGCGTCATGTAAGACGTGAAATCAGACTCGGGCGTGAGTTTGGAGACATCCTCCAGGGTCAGGACCTTGGCAGGCTCTTCTGTGTCTTTGCTTTGCGAATTGGGTGGTGTATTTTTTGGGAGTGCGCCTGCCTGAGTGGCAAAGGGTCCATTTTGAGATGTGGCTTGTAAGGGGTTTATCTTTGGCTGGGTGTTGGCCGTTGGCAAAGGTTCAGCCAAAGGAGCGCCTTGTTTCACCGCTTGCTTGCGCTGCGACCAACGGCTGAAAAAGTTGCCGCCTTCTCCATTGTTGCCAGTCTCGCTCATGCGCCGTCTACTTTCCGGCCAGAACGATCGCCAGTGGTCACTTTGGCAGGCTGCCCAAAACGATCCGTGAGGGCTTGAAAACTTTGCGGTCTCTGGCGGCGCTTCACCTCGGGGGTGTAATGGTCATTGGCAAATTCACGCACCCATTGAACGATGTCCTGAGAGGCCGGTACTTGCTCAATCGTTTCTTGAGCGTCTAGCCATCGGCCGGCATCGTGGTAACTGAGCGACACGCGCTCTGGCACAGCAATCAGTTCATCACTGAGCGCAATGCGTTCTTCCATGCGCCACATGACAAAGAAACAAGGATCGGGTGAGGTGACATTGAGCAGATAGCCTTCTGCATCGTCTGAAAAAAGTTCGACTTTGAAATTGGGAAACAACCAAAGCGCGCCGTCATCGCCCTCACGCAAGCACTTTGGGGCGTGGCCAAAGTTTTCTTCTTGGGGCGTGACGTCGTCTAAAACCCAGCGCCATGTCTGCCATTTGGCCATTTCACCTTGCACGCGCTCACGGCGCATGACAACAGCAACATCAATGTAAGGACGGGAACTCATGGGCGGATAGTACCAATGATTGAGAGTCATCGGATCTTTGGCTCCTTTGCCCGTCATCAAGACTTTGGAAGGCGTTTTCAAACCTCAATAAGTTTCGAGGTGCAAGCGGCCTTCTTTTTTGAGGGCAGACCCCAATGTTTCCCAATCAAGACCCGCTTGTGTTGCCACATCGCGCAAGGCCAAGACCACGCCCTCTTCCATGCTCTTTAAGCCACAGACATAGAAGTAAGTGTTGGGGTCCTTCAAGAGCGCCACCAAGTCAGCAGCGCGCTCGCGCATGGCGTCTTGCACGTAACGCTTGGGCTGACCCGGCGTGCGTGAAAAAGCAAAATGGATGTCGATGAAATCTTTGGGCAGTTTTTGCAAGGGGCCAAAGTAAGGCAATTCTTCTTGGGTGCGGGCACCAAAGAACAAGATCAATTTGCCGCCTTCAAATTTGCCTGTTTGACGCAATCGGCGACGCCACTCGGTCATGCCGCGCATCGGCGCGCTGCCTGTGCCCGTGCAAATCATCACGATGTTGGACTTGGGGTGGTTGGGCATCAGGAAGCTGCTGCCAAACGGGCCAATCACTTGGATGGCGTCGCCCACTTTCACATTGCACAAATAGTTGGAACACACGCCATGCACTGGTTTGCCTTCGTGGTCTTCGATGACTCGCTTCACCGTCAAAGACACATTGTTGTAGCCGGCGCGCTCGCCATTGCGCGGGCTGGCAATGGAGTATTGGCGTGCATGGTGAGGCTTGCCTGATGCATCGACACCTGGTGGCACGATGGCCACAGACTGGCCCTCTAAAACTGGGAAAGGCATGCTGCCAAAATCAATCACAATGTGATGGGTTTCGTTGGTGGTGCCCGCTTCGTTCACTTTGAAATTGCCCGCCACGGTGGCTTGTGTGGGCGTTTTAGGACCATACAAGTTGGTGTAGGCGTGGGCTGCCGACCAAGGTGGCAAAGTGGCGCCATAGGCAGAGGAATTAAACACAGCTTCCCCTGAAGGACTCAGAGTATCAGCGGCCTGTGCAGGCGCACTGGCTGGGGCTAATTCCGCAGAAAAATCAATGCCCATGGCTTTCAACTCTGCAGCATCCAAGGCAGCAGGCAAATCGTCCCACGTCAATTGTTCTTCGGTGGAATAAGCCTTGGCCTTGGGCATGCTGCGCCAGTTGTCGATCGAGCCTGTTGGGCAAGGCGGCACACAGGCCATGCACAGATTGCATTTTTCAGCGTCAACCACGTAGTTGCGTGAATCGTGGGTGATGGCACCGACCGGGCAGACCGACTCACACGTGTTGCACCGGATGCAAATCTCGGGATCGATCAGGTGCTGCTGAATTAAAACGGCTTCTGTGGACATGGCAAGTGTTGGATCTTTTAAATCAGATCTCAGCTGAAGCGAACGTAGTCGAAGTCTGCCGCTTGGCGGTTGATGCCCATCACAGGAGGGGCAATCCAGTTGGCAAACTTGCCTGGTTCCACTACACGGCCCATGAGGCTGCCCACATAGGCGCGGTCTTCGTTGGTCGGCAACCACTCGCCCACTTTGGCCATCCATTCCTCGCTGGTCACCACACGGCCATCGGGGGTGATTTTGGAGCCAGACAAGGAGCCAATGTTGCGGTGGAAGGCTTTGTGAGGGGCTGTGAGTTTGAAGGCAATGCCAGCCTTGTCTATGACTCGGTTCCAGCGATCAATGCCGCCTTTGGAGTCGGTGATGTAGTCGTCGCGCAGTACTTCATTTAAAGCGTTCAGCATGGGAACTTCTTTTTCAATGAGCTTGCCCTCTTCAACCGCCAAAATTTTGTAGGTATTGCCCTTCAACACGTGGTCATCTGCGCGCTTGCCTTCTTCGTACCTGCCTTTGAGACCAGAGCTGTAAAAGGTGGCGGCGTTGGACGACTGGTCGGCGCCGAACAGGTCAATGGTGACGGAGAAGTGTAAGTTGATGTAACGCTGAATGGTGGGCAGGTCAATCACACCGGCCGCGCGCAGCTTGGCCACGTCATCGGTTTTGAGTTGGTTCATCACATCCACCGTGCGCTGAATGGTGCGGCTCACACCCGACTCGCCCACAAACATGTGGTGTGCTTCTTCAGTCAACATGAACTTGGTGGTGCGTGCCAAAGGATCGAATGCAGATTCAGCCAAAGCACACAACTGAAACTTGCCATCACGGTCTGTGAAGTAAGTGAACATGAAGAAGGACAACCAGTCGGGTGTCTTTTCATTGAAGGCTTGCAAGATGCGGGGGTTGTCTTCGTTGCCGCTGTTACGCTGCAGCAAAGCGTCGGCTTCTTCGCGGCCATCTTTGCCAAAGTATTTGTGCAACAAATACACCATGGCCCAGAGGTGGCGGCCTTCTTCCACATTGATTTGGAACAGGTTGCGCAGGTCGTACATGCTGGGCGCAGTCAGGCCCAAATGGCGTTGCTGCTCAACAGAGGCTGGCTCGGTGTCGCCTTGGGTCACGATGATGCGACGCAAGTTGGCGCGGTGTTCGCCAGGCACGTCTTGCCAGACTTTTTCACCAATGTGATCGCCAAAATGAATCTTGCGCTCTTGATCACCGGGATTCAAAAACACACCCCAACGGTAGTCGCGCATTTTGACGTGACCAAACTGTGCCCATCCTTGTGGATCAACGCTCACTGCGGTACGCAGGTACACGTCCATGTCTTTGGAGCCCTCGGGGCCCATGTCGTCCCACCAGTTAATGAAGTTGGGCTGCCATTGTTCTAGCGCACGTTGCAGCGTGCGGTCTTCAGACAAATTGACGTTGTTGGGAATTTTTTCGCTGTAGTTGATACCGGACATGAATGTCTCCAGAAATTAAAGCATCGGTGGGGTCAAATTTCGGTTGCAGCCTAGACCACCGGGAACCATGCTGCACAACACTTTCAAAACTTTTGTGACTGAAAAGACTTAAACGCGGTTCATGTCGAACTGCACTTTTTCGCCTTTGCCATAAACTTTCAAGGCACCTTTTTCACCCACGGCATTGGGGCGCTGGAAGATCCAGTTTTGCCATGCCGTAAGGCGGCCAAAAATACGGGTAAGCATGTTCTCTTGGCTGGCGAAACGCAGGTTGGCTTCGAGGCCTGTGAGGGCATCGGGCGACATGGCGGCGCGCTCTTCCAAGCACATGCGCAATTCGTCTTCCCAGTCAATGTCGTCGGGGGCCGCTGTGACCAAGCCGAGTGCCATGGCCCCATCGGCGTCCAAAGCCTTGCCAATGGCGCCACGTGCGGCTTCCATGGCGGGCACCTCTTCATAAAAGCGACGGGCCAAGCGAGACTGATCGTTCACCATGGGATAGAAGCCAAAGTTGAATTCGTTGAGTTGGATCTTGGGTGCATTGGCTTCGTCGTCGGGCAAAGCCAGCATGTAAGTGCGGTCTGCACAGAATGCCAATTCGGCGAAAGTGCCCACGAAGCAAGTGCCTTGCTCAACGATGGCAAAAATGCTGCGCGAAGACACATCCAAGCGTGCCAAGGTGCGGCGCAAATGGCCGATGATTTCGCGCACGAACCAATGGTCTTTGTGTGCCAACAGCGTGGCGTCGCTGGCCAGCACGGCTTGAGCATCGCCCACTGCTTTAAGCAACCAGGTGCCGATGTCGAGTTCGTTGGTGCGCATGTGCAAAATGGCGTCGTCCAGTTCGCGCACCATTTGCAAAGGCCACCATTGAGCGCCAGCAGCCAAGATGCCAGCAATGTCTGTGGCTTGCGCAGTTGTTGGCGCTTTGACTGTGAAAGTGGCCAAACGCTTGGGACGGTCAATTTCAACGCTCACATTGTTGTAGCTGATGCGGTCGGCTTCTATGTTGCGCTGAATGGGTGTCAGCGCCACGCCTTTTTCAGAAGCAGGGCGATCGCTTTGTGCCGCCAATTTGTCGGCGCGCTCGCGCACCACCTGTTGAAACTGATTGGGCTTGGCAATGGCATCCACCAAACGCCAGTCCACTGCACGCTGTCCGCGAACACCTTCAACGCTGGTACAAAAAATGTCTGCCAAGTCGTGGCGCACGTGGCGCTTGTCGGTCACGCGGGTAAGGCCACCGGTACCGGGCAACACACCCAGCAAAGGAACTTCTGGCAAAGACACGGAAGAAGAACGGTCGTCTACCAAGACAATGTCGTCACAGGCCAAAGCCAACTCGTAACCACCGCCAGCGCATGCACCGTTCAATGCGGCCACAAATTTCAAACCCGAGTATTTGCTGGAATCTTCGATGCCGTTGCGGGTTTCGTTGGTGAACTTGCAGAAGTTCACTTTCCAGCCGTGTGTCGACACACCCAGCATGAATATGTTGGCGCCAGAACAGAACACGCGGTCTTTCAAGCTGGTGACCACCACGGTGCGAACTTCGGGGTGCTCAAATCGGATGCGCTGTAACGCGTCGTGCAATTCAATGTCGACACCCAAATCGTAGGAGTTAAGTTTGAGTTTGTAGCCTGGGCGGATGCCAGCGTTTTCGTCGATGTTGATGGACAGTGTGGCAACCGCCGCTTCAAACTTCAAGCCAATGTGCTTGTAGTTGTCGACTGTCGTTTGGTAATCAACGAAGGGGGTTGAGGTCATGTGCGTTTCCAAAATTTGAGGGGCTGGGCCCATGACATGCAGTTTATTGCATTAAGACAAAGCACTCAACATGCAACTTAATGCAAATTATAAGTATTTACCCTATGTATTGACATGTGCCTTTGAAATTCATTCCACCCATTGCATCACTTTGCGTACTTCAGTGTTCAAGCGCGTGAAACTGGCATCCGCATCTTGCGCGCTGGTGTCGATGCTGATGTCGGCTTTGGAATAGAAAGCCGAACGACCTTGCAAAATGCGCTTCAAATCTTCCATGGCTTCGGGACTGGCGGCCATCGGACGCAGATCGCCTTGCGCAGCCACCCTGGCCATGTGGTCGTTGGCACTGGCTTGCAACCACACCGTGGTGCAATGCGTCAGCAGCAAATTGAAATTGGCTGAATCGGACACCAAGCCGCCTGGCGTTGCAATGACGGCTTCAGGGTAAATTTGAATGGCTTCTTCAAGGGCACGGCGCTCGTATCGGCGATAGGCATTGGCACCATAAAGGTTGTGAATTTCGCTAATTTGGCAGCCTGCAAATTTTTCGATCTCGCGGCTGAGTTCTACGAACGGGAAATCCAAATCATCGGCCAGACGCTGGCCCAGCGTAGTTTTGCCAGCGCCTCTGAGGCCAATAAGTGCAATGCGAGTGCGGCGAGTGGCGGCATCGCCGCTTTCACCAAACATCTCTGTTAGCTGAACGCGGGCACGTCTTAAATCAGACTCCGTGCGCTTTCCTAACAGCTCTCGAATGAGCAACCACTCTGGTGTGCTGGTGCTGATGTCGCCCAACAACTCGGCCAAAGAACATTGCAATGCATGCGACACCTGAAGTAACACCAAGACCGAGACATTGCCAGTGCCATATTCCAAATTGGCCAAGTGCCGCTCAGACACATCGGCAGCCATTGCCACTGCTTTGCGTGTCATGCCTTTGCGCGAACGCAAGTTGCGCACGCGCTCACCCAGCGACATTAAAAATGGGCTGCGCAAAGGCTCCAGTGAGCTGCCAACTTCAACAAATGCGGTCGATGAATCGGACACCGATAACTCCAAAAACAAGGGGCCAGTCAATCTATGACATTGAGTTCAAGGGAAAACCCTGTATTTTGAACGCAGACAATACATGCACTTTATTGCATACTCATCAGCAAGCAAGATAGTGCATTTATACCGCTTGTTGCCCGAAAGCCCAAGCGTTTTAATGCAGACACGTCAAAATTTTTGATCTGATCACGGAGATCGCCATGGCACTGCCTTCTGCACCCCCAGCGCAATTTAACTTTGCGCAGTTTCTGATTGCGGCCAACAACAGCCGCAAAGACAAGACCGCCCTGATGGACGATGTCGGCACACTCACCTACGGCGGCATGGCAGAACAAATTCGTTCCTGTGCTTCGGGTTTGAGAAAGTTGGGCCTCAAGCGTGAAGAGCGTGTGCTTTTATTGATGCATGACAGCACCGATTGGGTGGTGTCCTTCTTGGGTGCTTTGTATGCCGGTGTTGTGCCCGTTGCCGTGAACACGCTGCTGACACCTGAAGACTACGCCTTCATGATCAACAACAGTCGCGCGCAAGCGGCCTTGGTGTCTTCGGCGCTGTTGGGCACATTGACCAGCGCCATTGAACATGGCACCAAGAGCATCAAATATGTGGTGGTGTCTAGGCACGAGGGCGACCTGCCCCCCGTTCACACGCACTTCAAAGATTTATTGGCTTCAGGCGCAGGCCCCAGTTTGCCGGTGGAAACACATGCCGACGAACCTGCTTTCTGGTTGTTTTCATCCGGCTCTACCGGCAACCCCAAAGGCACCGTTCACACACAAGGTAATTTGTATTGGACGGCTCAGTTGTATGGCAAAGGCGTGCTGGGTTTAAGCGCCAACGATGTTGTTTTCTCAGCAGCCAAATTGTTCTTTGCCTACGGCTTAGGCAACGCGCTCACCTTTCCGTTAAGTGTGGGCGCCAGCGTGGTCTTGATGGCTGAACGCCCCACCCCACAAGCCACTTTCAAACGCATGGTGGACTACAAACCCACTGTGTTTTATGGTGCCCCAACAGGCTACGGCGGCATGTTAGCAAGCCCTGACTTACCCAGCAAAGATCAAGTGGCATTGCGTCTTTGCTCTTCCGCAGGAGAAGCCTTGCCTGCCGAGATTGGCGAAAGATGGACAGCCCGTTTTGGCTGCGAAATCATTGACGGCATTGGCTCCACAGAAATGCTGCACGTGTTCTTGTCCAATGCACCCGGCGATGTGCGCTATGGCACCACAGGCAAAGCTGTGCCTGGTTACGAAGTCCAGTTGCGCGGCGAACAAGGCGAAGTGATCACGGGCCACAACGAAATTGGCGACCTGTACATCAAAGGCCCCACAGCAGCATTGATGTATTGGAACAACCGAGAAAAAACACGTGACACCTTTCAAGGCGAATGGACCAAGAGTGGCGACAAATACTCGCGCGACTTAGACGGGTATTACACCTATGCGGGTCGCAACGACGACATGCTAAAGGTGAGTGGCATTTATGTGTCGCCGTTTGAAGTGGAATCCACCTTGGTGCAACACCCTGCTATTTTGGAAGCGGCGGTCATTGGCAAAGTTGACGCCGATGGCCTGACCAAAACCAAAGCCTTCGTCGTCTTGAAGTCAGGACAAAGCCTGACAGAAGAAGATGTCAAAGCCTTTGTGAAAGAAAGATTGGCGCCCTACAAATACCCTCGCTTTGTAGAGTTCATCACCGAGCTTCCCAAAACTGCTACCGGCAAGATTCAGCGCTTCCGTTTGCGTGATTTAGAAAACAAAAAGGCTTGAAGTTGTCAAGCCTTTGAGAAGTAGCCACAGGCCTGGGCTGCTTATTTCTGTCAAGTGTTCTTGGACACCGTGATGGTGGGGAACTTTGCTGAAAAGTCTTTGGCCTTGGCCGCAATTTTGATGGCCACTTGGCGCGCCACCGATTTGTAAATGCCCGCAACTTCGCCATCAGGATCGGCCACCACCGTGGGCTTGCCGTTGTCGGCTTGCAAGCGAATTTGCATGTTCAAAGGCAGTGCGCCCAGATAATCCATTTGGTAGTTCTCGGCCATTTTCTTGCCGCCATCAGCGCCAAAAATGTGTTCAATGTGGCCGCAATTTGTGCAGACATGAACCGCCATATTTTCCACAATGCCCAAAATGGGCACGCCCACTTTTTCAAACATCTTGATGCCCTTTTTGGCATCCAGCAAGGCGATGTCTTGAGGGGTGGTCACAATCACTGCGCCCGTCATGGGTACACGTTGACTCAATGTGAGTTGAATGTCTCCGGTACCCGGCGGCATGTCGATGATCAAGTAATCGAGTTCTTTCCAGTTGGTTTGACGCAGCAGTTGCTCTAGTGCCTGTGTGGCCATGGGGCCGCGCCAAATCATGGCTTCATCTTGGTTGACCAAGAAACCAATCGACATGACTTGAACGCCATAGTTTTCCATGGGCTCCATGGTTTTGCCGTCTTCACTTTCGGGTCGGCCTTCAATGCCCATCATCATGGGCTGACTGGGGCCGTAAATGTCGGCATCGAGCAAGCCCACACTGGCACCTTCTGCTGCCAGCGCCAGCGCCAAATTCACGGCCGTGGTGCTTTTGCCAACACCGCCCTTGCCTGAGGCCACAGCCACTATGTTTTTCACTTGCGGCAGCAAGGCCACGCCGCGTTGGGCTGAGTGCGCCACAATTTTCATGGTGACATTGGCCGACACGTTGACGACGCCAGGCACCTGCTTGGCCGCAGTGATCAAGGCATTGCGCAGTGCAGGGATTTGGCTCTTGGCGGGGTAGCCCAATTCAACATCAAATGCCACATTGCCACCATCGACAACGAGGTTCTTCAAGGCTTTGGTCGAGACGAAGTCTTTGCCCGTGTTGGGGTCAATGACGGATTCGAGGGCTTTTTGGAGTTGTTCTGGGGTCGACATGTGAAACTTTCGGTGCTTGGGCGGCAGTTTAGCGACATCGGAGGGTCCAAGCCCATAAAATCACGGATTCCCTTACAAATAGCCCCCTCATGTCTGCCTTGTCTGTTTCGAACACTTCCCTAGCCCAGCGACAAATTTTTGTCACGACCGCGTTGCCTTATGCCAATGGCAATTTCCACATCGGTCACATCATGGAATACATCCAGGCTGATATCTGGGTTCGTGCGCAGCGCATGCAGGGCCATGAGGTGCACTTTGTGTGCGCCGACGATGCCCATGGCGCCCCCATCATGATTGCCGCTGAAAAAGCCGGCATCACCCCACAACAGTTTGTGGCCAACATTGCAGCCGGTCGCAAGCCCTATCTCGATGGTTTTCACATCGGCTTTGACAACTGGCATTCCACCGATGGGCCTGAAAACCACGAGCTGGCCCAACAAATTTACCGCGACCTCAAAGCCGCGGGCTTCATCGCCACCAAAACCATCGAGCAATTCTTCGACCCTCAGAAGTCAATGTTCTTGCCCGACCGATTCATCAAAGGCGAATGCCCTAAGTGCGGCGCCAAAGACCAGTATGGCGACAGTTGCGAGTCATGCGGTGCTGTGTATGCACCCACCGAAGTCAAGAACCCCTACTCCGCTTTGTCGGGCGCAACGCCGATCCTCAAACAATCCGAGCATTACTTCTTCAAACTGTCTGACCCGCGCTGCGTCGAGTTTCTAGAAAAATGGACGCACGACACAGGCCGCTTGCAACCCGAGGTGCTGAACAAAATCAAAGAATGGTTTGCCAAAGACGAAGAAGGTCAAGGCGGCTTGGGCGATTGGGACATCAGCCGCGATGCGCCTTATTTCGGCATTGAAATACCCGACGCTCCTGGCAAATATTTCTATGTGTGGCTTGATGCGCCCATTGGCTACTTGGCTTCGCTCAAAAACTATTTGGGCAAGATCGGCGTGGACTACAACGCTTACATCAACAACCCGAATGTGGAGCAGTACCATTTCATTGGCAAAGACATCACTTATTTCCACACGCTTTTTTGGCCTGCCATGCTGCACTTCAGCGGCCGCAAAACACCCAATGCGGTGTATGTGCACGGCTTTTTAACCGTCAGTGGCGAGAAGATGAGCAAGAGTCGCGGCACCGGCCTCGACCCTCTCAAGTACTTGAAACTGGGCATGAACCCAGAATGGCTGCGTTACTACATTGCCGCCAAACTCAATGGGCGCAACGAAGACGTCGACTTCAATCCCGAAGACTTCATGGCGCGTGTCAACTCAGACTTGGTCGGCAAGTACATCAACATTGCTTCGCGCGCAGCGGGCTTCATTGCCAAGCGCTTGGGTGGCAAGTTGGGCACGGTGTCTGCAGATGGTCAAGCATTGCTCGAACAATTGCACGAAGGTGTAGCGCTCATTGCCAGACTGTATGACGAGCGCGACTTTGCCAAAGCATTGCGTGAAGTCATGTTGCTGGCCGACCGCATCAACGAATACGTCGATCAAAACAAACCTTGGGAATTGGCCAAACAAGAAGGCATGGATGCCCGTTTGCACGATGTTTGCACCACCTGCATTGAAGCCTTCCGTTTGCTCAGCCTCATGTTGAAACCGGTGCTGCCTTTGCTGGCCAGCAATGTTGAAAGATTCCTCAACATTGACGCCATGACCTTCACAAAAGTACCAGCCTCTTTGGGTGCCGGTCACGCCATCAACGATTACAAGCACTTGATGCAGCGTGTCGATGTGGCCCTGTTGGATGCTTTGTTTGAAGCACCTGAACCTGTGGTCGAAGCAGCGCCATTGCCTGGCGGTGAAGCCATTGCAGCCACCATCTCCATCGACGACTTTGCAAAGATTGATTTGAGAATTGCACAAATTGTGCAGTGCGAAGCGGTGGAAGGCTCCACCAAGCTCTTGCGCCTCACTTTGGATGTCGGTGAAGGCCAACACCGCAATGTGTTCAGCGGCATTGCCAGTGTTTACAAGCCCGAAGATTTGGTGGGCAAACTCACCGTCATGGTGGCCAACTTGGCGCCACGCAAAATGAAGTTTGGTGTGTCTGAAGGCATGGTGCTGGCAGCCAGCCACGCCGATGAAAAAGCCGAACCCGGCATTTATGTTTTGAATCCATGGCCTGGTGCAAAACCTGGCATGCGCATTCACTGACCTGCATCAGATGGCCAGCATCACGCCTCGTTAAACTGACGCATGGCCTTCTTCTTTCGCCCTAAGCTGCTTGACTCTTTAAAGGGCTACACACACCAGCAGCTGGGCGCCGATGTTGCGGCAGGCATCACCGTGGGCGTGGTGGCTTTGCCTTTGGCCATGGCCTTTGCCATTGCATCGGGCCTCAAGCCCGAAGCGGGTTTGTTCACCGCCATCATTGCAGGCTTCATCATTTCTGCTTTGGGTGGCAGCAAGGTTCAAATTGGCGGCCCAGCGGGTGCCTTCATCGTGATTGTGTATGGCATCTTGGAAAGATACGGACTGCCCAACTTGATCCTTGCCACGGCGGCATCGGGCGTGTTGTTGTTCATCATGGGCCTGCTCAAATTAGGCAGTCTGATTAGATCCATTCCAGTCGCGGTGGTCATTGGTTTCACCAACGGCATTGCGGTTCTGATCATGTTGTCGCAGGCCAAAGATTTTCTGGGGCTCAAAGTCAACAACATGCCTGCAGATTTTTGGGGTATTTTGCGCGCTTTGAATGAAGCGCTGCCAACATTTCAAGCCCCCGCATTTGCGTTGGCATGCGGCTCACTGTTTCTAATTGTGTTGTGGCAGCGTGTGTTTTCAACCAAGCAAGGCCAAGCTCCCGCCAAGGGTCTTCGGCGCAACTTGCAAGTGGTGCCTGGTTCCATCGTTGCCCTCATCGCAGCCACCTTGATTGCGTTGGGATTGAATTTGCCGATTGAAACCATCGGCAGCAAATTCGGTGGCATCCCATCTGAGCTGCCAAGTTTTGTGTGGCCTGAGTTCAGCCTTGCCAACCTGCAGCACTTGAGCATGCCCATCATCACCTTAACTTTGCTGGGTGCCATTGAGTCCTTGCTGTGTGCTCGAATTGCCGATGGCCTTATTGGTGATCGACACAACCCCAATCAAGAACTCATGGCGCAAGGTGTGGCCAACTTTGTCACGCCTTTCTTTGGCGGCATGCCCGCCACAGGCACCATTGCTCGCACGGTCACCAATGTCAAAAGTGGCGGCCGCTCTCCTGTGGCAGGCATTGTGCATGCGCTTGTTTTATTGGGCGTGGTTTGGGTGGCTGCGCCCTTGGCCAATCACGTGCCACTGGCAACTTTGGCAGCCATCTTGATGTTTGTGGCATGGAACATGGGCGAATGGCATGCCTTCACAGATTTAAAACAATTTCGCGCGCCTTACCGCATCACCTTGCTTTCGGTGTTTTTGCTCACTGTCGTGGTTGATCTCACGGTAGCCGTTCAATTTGGCTTGTTTGCGGCATGCATTACCTTCATCTACCGAATTTCAAGCCTCAGTCGTGTTGAAGAACTGAAAGACATCGACTCCCTACTTTTAAATCAACAAGGACAAGTGCGGGCTTTCCGGTTTTATGGCGCCCTGTTCTTTGGTGCCGTGAAAATGGTGGAGGCGATTGAAGACGAACTGCCCCAAAAAGCTGTTGTTTTGGACCTGAAAAACCTGATTTACATCGATTCTTCGGGGGCAGACGCCTTGGTGGCCTTGGCGCAGGTTTGTCAAAAGAAACACGTCAGGCTGATCATTTGCGGACTGAATCACCAACCCATGGACATTGCTAAAAGAACGGGATTGTTGAATTTGGTGGACAACAAAGTACGGCCTGATTGGTCTTGCGCCCTTGAATCAGCCTTTTTGTCAGAAAAATCCTGACTCAGCCCCGCTAAAATACACCCTAGTTCCTTAGAAAGCGCTTTGCCATGTCGCTCCTGCATTTTTTTCGTCGTCCCGACTACCGTTCGGACACCACACAGTTCATCGACCAGCTCAAAATTGATCGACCCCATCTTGAAGCTGCCCAAAAAGAAGCCCGTGCGCTTTTGTGGAATGCTTCGGTCGACCGCCATGTGTTGAAAGAATTCAACGAAGGACGCGTGGACCAAAAACCTTACGTGTACCAAACCAAAGGCTGAGTCTTTTGGAAAATACCGCCGCTTCTACAGAGCTTCTGCCCGTCGTTGAAAACACGAGCGGCCTGCCCGAGGTCATCGACCATGTGGCGGTGGCGCGTCTGTATGGTGAGCCTTTGTTTTCCATGCCCAACGACCTCTACATCCCACCAGATGCTTTAGAGGTTTTTCTAGAGGCCTTCGAAGGTCCTCTGGATTTGTTGCTGTACCTCATTCGCAAGCAAAACTTCAACATCCTCGACATTCCCATGGCAGCGGTCACGCGCCAGTACTTAAGTTATGTCGATGAAATTCGTGAGCATAACCTCGAGTTGGCCGCTGAATATTTGCTCATGGCCGCCATGCTGATTGAAATCAAATCACGCATGTTGTTGCCGCCGAAAAAGGTGGCTGAAGGCCAAGAGCCAGAAGATCCGCGCGCCGAATTGGTTCGCCGCTTGCTCGAGTACGAGCAAATGAAAATGGCTTCCATGCAATTGGGCAACTTACCGCAATATGGCCGCGACTTTTTGAAGGCGCAGGTCTACATTGAGCAAAGTTTGCAGCCGCGCTTTCCCGATGTGCACTTGGTTGAGCTGCAAGAAGCATGGCGCGATATTTTGAAACGCGCCAAGCTGGTTCAACACCACAAAATCACGCGCGAAGAACTCAGTGTGCGTGAGCACATGAGCATTGTGTTAAGGCACCTTCAAGGCCGCAAGTTTGTAGAATTTGAAAACTTGTTTGACCCCAGCAAAGGCACACCCGTCTTGGTGGTCACGTTCATTGCGCTGCTTGAGTTGGCCAAAGAAACCTTGATTGAAATTACGCAAGCTGAAGCCTTCGCACCCATCTATGTGCGACTGGCTTTCACGCCGGTTTAATTCTCGTCTTTAGCGCCTCTGCCCATCAAAGCCGCTACGGCTTCAGCGGGCTTTAACTTGCCATCCAACAAAGCCAGCACACCCTGCGAAATAGGCATATCGACACCCAAAGCCTGTGCTCGCTTGACCACGGTGCGGGCACTGTAGACACCTTCTGCCACATGCCCCAATGATTGAACCGCCTGCTGCAAGTCCATGCCCTGCGCCAGCAACAAGCCCACCTTGCGATTGCGACTGAGATCGCCAGTCGCGGTGAGAACCAAATCGCCCAAACCAGACAAGCCCATGAAAGTCTCTGCCTTGGCACCCAAGGCCACACCCAATCGAGTCATTTCTGACAAGCCGCGGGTGATCAAGGCTGCGCGGGCATTCAAGCCTAAATTGAGACCATCGCTCAATCCGGTAGCAATGGCCAGAACATTTTTCACAGCCCCTCCCACCTCGGCGCCCACAATGTCTTCATTGGCATAGACACGCAAGCTGGGGCTGTGAAAAGCATCGACCAAAATTTGCTGCACACTGGCATGCGCACTGGCTGCAACCAGGGCTGTCGGTTGCGAGCGCGCCACTTCCAATGCAAAACTGGGGCCGCTCAGTGCACCCGACTTTAAATTTGGCGCCACTTGCTGACACACCTCATGCGGCATGGCGCCAGACTCAACACCCTCAGAGGCTGCCTCGAAACCTTTGCACAGCCAAGCCACTGGAACATGCAAGTCTTTCAAGTTCATCAGCATGCCGCGCAAGGCCGACATGGGCGTGCCAATGACGATCAAATCGTGCATGGCGGCCCATGGGGCCAATTCAGAATTTGGCGAACTGGCGCATTGCAGTGCATCTGGGAAATCAACATCCGGCAGATAGCGCTGGTTGCTGCGTTGCGATTGCATGACTTTGGCCGCTGCAGCATCACGCGTCCACAGTTGAACTTGATGACCTGCCAAATGCCGACTGGCACTGATGGCCAGTGCTGTGCCCCAAGCACCTGCCCCGATGACCGCAATCTTCAGGCGCATTGAGGGGTCTCGCGGCAAATTACTGAATTTGCGGGGCTGCGGCTTTTTCTGCGGCCTCAGCTTGCTGTTGCTCGTACATGGCTTGGAAATTAATTTCGGCCAAGTGCACAGGGGGAAAGCCTGCACGGGTGACCAAGTCAGCCACGTTGCCGCGCAAGTAGGGGTAAACAATTTGAGGGCAAGCAATGCCCATGATGGGGCCCATTTGGTCTTCTGGCAAATTGCGGATTTCAAAAATACCCGCTTGTTTGCACTCGACCAAGAACACTGTTTTGTCCTCAATTTTGGTGTGAACCGTCGCAGTGACACAAATTTCGTAGACACCCTCTGCCGCTTGATTGGCCTCAACACCCAGTTGAATATCCACAGCCGGTTGTTGCTGCTCCAACAAAATGCCAGGGGAATTGGGTTGCTCCAAAGACGCCTCTTTCATGTAAACGCGCTGGATTTGGAACACAGGGGTGCTTGCTTCTGACATAAAAACTCTTGTTTGAAAGTGATCTTCTCTAGGCCGCTTTGAAAAAGCCCCTGCCCTGAGACTAAGCAGATTATCGCCTATGCAAGGAGAGGCACTAAGCCGCCCTTGGCATCAAGCGCGATGAGTTCGTCACATCCCCCGACATGGGTCTCACCGATGAAAATTTGAGGCACCGTTCTGCGCCCTGTGATGGCCATCATGTGCTCGCGGGCCTCTGGCAGGGTGTCTATTCGAATTTCTTCAATTTCAGTGACACCTTTGGCTTTCAAAATTTGCTTGGCGCGAACGCAATAAGGGCAAACTGCGGTGGTGTACATCTTCACGTGGGGCATGACAACTCCAATCAAAACTCAAAAAAATCAAGACTCTATTTCAGCCTCTATTAGGCTTTTTCAACAGGCAAGCTGGCTTCACGCCAAGCCTTCAAACCACCGGCCAAGGCCTGTGCGCGCTCATAGCCCAGCTTTTGAGCTTGCGCTGCAGCGCGACTTGCGCGGCCGCCCACTTGGCAGACCAAAATCACAGGCAAGCCCTTGTTTTTGACCATCAAGGGAAGCTGGGTGGCAAGCTCACTCAATGGAATATTTTTGGAGCCTACGGCATGCCCCTGTGCAAATTCAGCAGGTTCGCAGACATCAATCAAAACCGCTTTTTCGCGGTTAATGAGCATCACTGCCTGGGAGGGTTCAACCCCACCCGCAGCACCTTTGGTGATGGCTGGCCAAAATAAAGCCAAAGCGGAGGACGCCGCCACAGCAAGCAACATCCAGTTTTCAATCAAAAAATTCACAAAAAACCCTTAAAAAGTTCATTTGCAGTCTATTTCAAGACTGCGTGCCAGATTCGAATTCTAAAATGCTGACTGTAAACCCGTTTTTCTTTTTTGATTAAACCTTTCACCATGTACAAATTCGTTCTCATTCGCCACGGCGAGTCCACTTGGAATTTAGAAAATCGCTTCACTGGCTGGACCGACGTTGACCTCACGCCTATCGGCATCGAGCAAGCCCAAGCGGCTGGGCGCTTGCTGAAAGCGGAAGGGTACGAGTTTGACTTGGCCTATACCAGCGTCCTCAAACGCGCCATTCACACCCTGTGGCACACCCTAGATGCCATGGACAGGCAGTGGCTGCCAGTGCACAACAGCTGGCGTCTGAACGAACGCCATTACGGTGCCCTTCAAGGCCTGAACAAAGCCCAAACCGCTCAAAAGTTTGGCGATGAACAGGTTTTGGTCTGGCGCCGAAGCTACGACACGCCCCCCCCGGCCCTCCAAGCCACCGACCCCCGGTGTGAACGCACCGACTTGCGCTACGCCAAACTGAAAGCCCAGGACATTCCTCTAACGGAATGCTTGAAAGACACGGTGGATCGCGTGATTCCTTTTTGGACCGAGTCCATGGCGCCAGCCATCAAGGCGGGCAAACACATTGTGGTGGCAGCGCACGGCAACTCTATTCGGGCCTTGATCAAGTATTTGGACAATGTTTCCAGCGAAGACATCGTGAACTTGAACATCCCCAATGGCATTCCTTTGGTATACGAGCTCGATGCCAATTTAAAACCCATCCAGCACTACTATTTGGGCGATGCACAAGCAGCTGCCAAGGCCGCAGCCGCTGTGGCCAGACAAGGCAAGGCTTAATTTTGCGGGCGGGCATTTCCTGACTTGCACAAAGACAACATTCAAGGTGTATATTGGCTTTAAAGGAGACCCTCTGGGTCAATGCACATGGGACAGAAATTGAAAATTGTCGGTTGGCTTAGCGTCGGCGCTTTAGCAGGCGCTCTCACCACCATTTCGCTTCAAACCACGGCCAGAGGTGCCTTTGCACCCTTGCCGCTTGAAGAACTCCAGCAACTGGCCGCAGTTTTTGGCATGGTCAAAAGCGACTATGTCGAAACCGTCGATGAGAAAAAACTCATCACCGAAGCCATCTCTGGCATGGTCTCTAGCCTTGACCCTCACTCTCAGTACTACGACAAAAAAAGCTTCAAAGAATTCAGTGAAGGCACCTCCGGTCGCTTTGTGGGCGTCGGCATTGAGATCACCCAAGAAGAAGGTATTGTCAAAGTCGTATCGCCCATTGAAGGCTCACCCGCCGACCGCGCTGGACTTAAAACCAATGACCTGATTACCAAAATTGACGACGCCTTTGTCAAAGGTTTGTCAATGAACGAAGCGGTTAAACGCATGCGCGGAGAACCCAATACCAAAGTGGTTCTCACTGTGTTTCGCAAGGACGAAAGCCGCAGCTTCACGCTGACCATCGTCCGTGAAGAAATTAAAACCCAGTCCGTTAAAGCCAAAGTGCTTGAGCCAGGTTTTGGCTGGATTCGCGTGTCTCAATTTCAAGAGAGAACCGTAGAAGATTTCTCCAAGAAGCTAGAAGACATGTTCAAACAAGACCCCAATCTGAAAGGCTTGGTACTTGATTTACGCAACGACCCAGGTGGCTTACTTGATGCATCCATTGCCTTGTCTGCAGCCTTCTTGCCTGACAACGTCACTGTGGTGTCCACCAATGGCCAGCTTGAAGAGAGCAAATTTGTTTACAAGGCAGCTCCCCAGTTTTGGCGCCGCAGCGCTGAGAGCGACCCGATTCAACGCCTTACGCAAAATACACAAGGGCAATTGAAAAAAATTCCCCTCGTGGTGTTGGTCAATGAAGGCTCCGCTTCAGCCAGCGAAATTGTGGCGGGTGCTTTGCAAGACCACAAGCGCGCCACCATCATGGGCAGCCAAACCTTTGGGAAAGGCTCGGTTCAAACAGTTCGCCAATTGGGTCCTGACACGGCCTTGAAGCTCACCACAGCGCGCTACTACACGCCCAACGGCAAGTCGATTCAAGCCAAGGGCATCTTGCCCGACGTCCTGCTCGATGAAACTGAAAACGGCAATGTGTTTGCAGCACTGCGCACACGCGAAGCCGACTTGGAAAAGCATTTGGTCAACGGCCAAGAAGCCGAAAAGAAAAATGAAGAGCGTCAAAAAGCACGCGAAGAAGCCATGAAAAAGTTGGAAGCCGACGCCAAGAAACCAGAATCCGAAAGACGTCCTCCCGAATTTGGATCTCCCAAAGACTTCCAACTGAACCAAGCCCTCAACCAATTGAAAGGCTTGCCCGTCAAAGTCAGTGCCACTTTGGCTGAGCGAAAAGTAGAGAAAAAAGACAATTAAGCCCCCATGAGGGATGACCAGCTTCTGCGTTATTCACGTCACATTCTTTTAGATGAATGGGGCGTCGAGGGGCAAGAGCGAGTCTCTCGATCTCATGCGCTCATTGTTGGCGCGGGCGGCTTGGGTTCACCTGCCGCCCTTTACTTGGCCAGCGCAGGTGTTGGACATGTCAGCCTGATCGATCATGACCATGTCGATGTCACCAACCTCCAACGGCAAATTGCCCATTCCCAAGCGCGTGTGGGCCAGCTCAAAGTAGCCTCGCTGCAGGCTGCCATGCAAGCCCTCAATCCCGAGGTGCAAGTGACTTGCTATTCGCAAAAAGCAGATGCTGCTTTGCTGGCACTTTGCATGCCCAGCGTCGATGTGGTGTTGGACTGCACCGATAACTTTGAAACACGTCAACTCATCAACCGAGCCTGCGCCCAATCCGCCAAACCTTTGGTATCGGGCTCTGCTTTGCGCTTTGATGGCCAGGTGGCGGTTTACGACACACGCCAAGCCGACGCGCCCTGCTATGCCTGCGTGTTTCCTCCCACCCAAAGCTTTGAAGAAGAACGCTGCGCCACCATGGGCGTGTTGGCACCCTTGGTGGGCGTGATCGGCAGCATGCAAGCCACAGAAGCCCTTAAATTATTGAGCGGCATGGGAAGCAGCCTTCAAGGCAAGCTCATGATGTTCAACGCGCAGCACATGGAATGGCAAACCATGAGCACTGCCAGAAACTTGAAGTGCTCAGTGTGCAGTCCGTTTCGCCCTGAGTCATAGACCTGAGCGCCACTTTTGGCCCATTGACACTATCATCACCGCATGAAATCTCTTCACGCTTGGTTCCCATTCTTAAGATGGCCGCGCTTAACGCCAACACTCTTTCGCCAAGAATGGACCGCTGGCTTTTCGGTGGCCTTGCTCATGGTGCCGCAGTCGGTGGCTTACGCCGCATTGGCTGGCATGCCGCTGGTCACAGGTCTTTATGCTGCGCTACTACCGGCCTTGGTGGGCGTGATGTGGGGCGGCTCTACCCGTCTTTCAATTGGCCCCTCTGCCCTGACTTGCGTTCTCATCAGCGCTTCCCTCACTGGCTTGGCTCAGCCCAGCAGTGCGCAATGGGTCAACTTGGCCATTTGGTTGGCATTGTTGTCAGGTACTTTGCAATTGCTAATGGGCTTACTTCGTTATGGTTGGCTCCTGAACCTCATCAGCTCACCCGTCATGATGGGTTTTACACAAGCAGCTGGCCTCTTGATCATGGCGTCTCAGTTGCCTGCACTCACAGGTTGGCAAGCAGACGGCTCCTTTCAATGGACCGATGTCGGATTTGGGGCGGCCAGCTTGGCTGCTTTGTTTTTGGCCAAAAAATGGGCGCCCAAATCTCCCAGCATCATGTTGGTGGTAGCAGCCAGTGCCGCCGTCAGTTATGCGATGGGGTATGCAGCCAATGGGGGCGCCGTCATCGGCGCTTTGCCAGCATCGCTGCCAAGTTTGGGCTTGCCACACCTGCTTACTTTCGAAGAATTGGCATTTCTGGCTGGTCCTGCTGTATTGATTGCCTTGGTCAGTTTTTTAGAAGCTGCGTCTTGTGCCAAAACAGAGAACCAAAAAGAAGGCACAGTGTGGCAAGAGAACCAAGACTTGATGGGACAAGGCTTGGCCAAAATTGTGTCAGGCTTAAGCGGTAGTTTCGCCACCAGTACATCGTTCTCTCGATCAGCCATTAATTTGGCTTCGGGCGCCAAAACAGGCTGGGCTGTTGTGGGCACCACGTCCTTCGTGCTACTGGCGGTCTTTGCATCACCGGCGCTTTTTCATGTGCCGCGTGCCGTGTTGGCCGCCATTGTGATCTTGGCGGTATCCAGCCTCATTCAACCCATGGCCTTTGTCAAATTGTGGCGAATTGCACGCATTGAGGCCATGACCGCAGGCATGACCTTTGTCATCACACTTGTAAGTACCCCGCGCATTTATTGGGGTGTTCTGGCGGGAGTTCTCTTGGGCTTGAGCCACTTTTTGTACACCCGCTTGCACCCTCGCATCATTGAAGTCGGTTTGCACGATGATGGCAGTTTGCGCGATCGTCATTTGTGGCACTTGCCACCCCTTGCCTCCAATGTGTTTGCCATTCGAATGGATGCAGAGTTGGACTTTGCTGCTGCCAGCAGCTTTGAAAAATACATCACAGAAAAACTAAGCGATCAAGCGCAGATTCAGCATGTGTGTTTGTTTGCGCAACCCATCAACCGCATTGATGCAACAGGGGTTGAAACACTTCAGCAACTGCGCCATTATTTACAGCGAAGGGGCATTCAACTCCACATCAGTGGCATCAAGCTGCCGGTTGAAAATGCCCTCAAATTGGCAGGTGAATTAGGACTTGAAAGTCACGTGATTTTGTACCGAACTGACATTGAGGCCCTTCATGCTTTGAGGGCACTCACAATCCAACCCTCTAAGGGGTCAAACTCAGGCAAGCCATAAGGGCCACTTGCCGTACCCAGCTCCTGTTGCTGATGGGCCCATGCTGCTTGCACCATGCACAGCACCGCATCCAAAGAATCGCCAGAGCCATCAAGCAACAGCTTGTCGTGTTGAGCTGCGCTGAGTTTCAAACGCAAGCCCAATCGGGTTTGGCCTAAATCGAGGGCATGGAGAATGTCTTTGCGGGCCAACCATCTGTCTGGCGTTTGTTTGGATTTGTCATCGCTTTTATAGCTGCGATGCTTCACAATTTCTCTGGCCAGGAGACCCGGATAGGCCTCCAGCGCCACGCGGTCAGGACGGCCTTCGCACATGCCAGGCAAAGTCCATTGGGCAGCACGCAGCAAGGGAACGCCCGCATGCATCATCCATGCAACCGGTGGATTCACCCATTTCATGGAGGGGCTAGAGCCAGCAGGCAAGTCAGTTGCACGGTGCGCGAACTTGGCGCCTGCGGGCCTGCTGTCACAAAATTGTTTGAAAAATTGGCGCAATTCTTCGCGTGAATAAGTTGCATAGAGGGTCATGCACTCCGGCCATGTCAATGGCCATTGCATGTATTCAACCCATTCGCGGGGCAAGCCAAACGGCAAGTCGAATGCGCCCACACACTTCATGTCAGGGGAATATGGCTGTTTTAAAAAAACTTGGAAAGCCTCAAGCGATTCAAATTTTTCCAAACGCTCTAACTTCACAACACCACTTTGCATGGCGCCAATGGCCACCACGATGGGCTTGCGCTTGTGCGGGCTGCTGGAAAAGTCGCAGCCGATTAAACAAACATCAAGCACGCCCAATGATGGAAGCTGTGGCCATGAGTTCTTCGAGCAAAGCCAAAGACACCACACCCGATACGCTGTAAGGATCAAGCTCAGCGCGCTCCGAGTATTTCAGCAAGATGCTGGTGTTGACACGAGACACATCGACTTGACCCATGGTCCATCCACTGAAGCGGCGCTGTAAAATTTCTTCGTAGTGCAACAGCACAACTTGCTTGTGGCGTGCATCTTTCTGAATGTGGCCATACAACTCGCTGACAGCTTGACGACCGCCTTCAATGGCCTGTAAAAAGATATCGCCGCTGTAAACCAAAATACCGGTAATGCCTGTGCTGGGGTTGAACTGTCTGGATTGCGCCAAAATAGATTCAATGACATTAGGCTGAGGATCTGTCACGCGGCTGGCATAAAGTAATCGAACTAACATGATCAGGCCTTTCTGGGAATTAACGCCAAGAACTCACGGCGCAAGTTGGCATCTTTTAAGAACACACCGCGCATGACGGAGTTGATCATTTTGCTGTCCATGTCTTTGACGCCGCGCCAGCCCATGCAAAAATGACTGGCTTCCATCACGATCGCCAAACCATCAGGTTGTGTTTTGCGCTGAATCAAATCAGCCAACTGCACAACCGCCTCTTCTTGAATTTGGGGCCGTCCCATGATCCATTCGGCCAGCCGAGCGTATTTGGAGAGACCAATGACGTTGGTGTGCTCGTTGGGCAAGACACCAATCCAGATTTGACCAATGACAGGGCATAGGTGATGGCTGCAGGCACTGCGCACCGTAATAGGACCCACAATCATGAGTTCATTGAGGTGCTCGGCATTGGGAAACTCTGTCACTTCGGGGCTTTCTGTGTAGCGGCCTTTGAAGACTTCCTTCAAATACATTTTGGCCACACGCCGCGCCGTGTCTTGGGTGTTGTGATCGTTTTCAGTATCGATCACCATGCTGTCCAAAACAGTTTGCATTTTTTCAGTCACTTCGTCGAGTAAGTGATCGAGTTCGCCGGGCTGAATAAATTCAGCAATGTTGTCGTTGGCATGGAAGCGTTTGCGGGCTGCCAAGACACGCTCGCGAATCTTCACGGAGACGGGCGTTCCGATATCCTCAGAGGGCAAGTTGACGGGAGCATTCATAAGCATCTGATGAAGAAAGATCAAACCCTGATCCTAACAGCGATTGAAGCCACTTTACAGCATACGGGCATGTGCCAAAACAGCACAAGCCTTGATCAATAACGGTGGCCAGTCAGCCAAATTGCAAACCGCATTAAACCAAATGCAACCCAGTCCATGCCTCTTTGAAATTGAGAGCGTTGAAACAGCGTTTGGGGCATGATTCGCTGGCTTTTGAAGGTCATGGCCTGATCCAGGCCCTCCTGCAAGCGTTTTGCAAAGTAAGCATCGGCTACCACCACATTGGCCTCCCTGGCCAACAGCAAACTGAAGGGGTCTAAGTTGGACGACCCCACAGTGGCCCATGGTTTTTCATGACTGGCATCGATGACGGCCACCTTGGCGTGCAGAAAGCTTTCTGAGTATTCGTAAATTTCAACACCCGCTTCCAAAAGTTGCCGGTACACAGGTCGCGCCGCATGGTATTGCATGAAGTATTCATAACGTCCTTGCAAGAGCAAGCGCACGCGAACACCTCTTTGAGCAGCATGAATGAGTGCTTGCCGCAATTTGCGCCCCGGCAAAAAATAAGCGTTTGCAATCACGATGTCATGGCGCGCCAAGCCAATGGCACGTCGATAAGCTTTTTCAATTTGTCCTCGGTTGAGTAAATTGTCACGCAGAAGCAAGCCCGCACGGGCCATCCAAGTGTCGCCATGAGCGTGCTGTGGATCGTGAATCCAAGGCAAGTGCATGCCTGCAGCCATGAAGGCGCTGTATGCCTCTGGGAAATTTTGCTGCCTCACGTTTCGCACTGCTTGCATGCGCCACCACAATTGCGTCGCAGTCTCTTGAACCTGTTGAACCAACGCACCTTTGGCGCAGACGGCGTAATCCAATCGGGGAGATTTTAAGGCGCCGTATTTTGGATCGTACAAGTCATCCAAGATGTTGATGCCACCACAAAAAGCCAAATGACCATCAATCACACACAGCTTGCGGTGCAACCTGCGCCACCGACTTGGAATGAGAAGGCCCATGGCACCCAAGGGCGAATAAACTCGCCACTCTACGCCGGCCTGATCAAACCGCACCCGCCAGTCTTCGCTGAGTTTGGGTGTACCCACACCATCTACTACCACCCACACACGCACACCTCGGCGGCCCGCTCGTTCTAGCGCTGCAGCCACTTGAGCGCCATCGCCATGAAAATCAAAGATGTACGTTTCAAGTTGGACGTGCGATCGCGCCGCTTCCAAAGCACGAATCAATTCTGGAAAAAACTCTGCGCCGCCCTTGAGAAGCTTAATTTGGTGACCATCGCGCAAAATGGAATGACTTTTCATAAATCAAACTGTGCCACCAAAGGCAAATGATCAGACATCCGCCGCCAGATTTTGCCGTGCGGCACCATTTGACTGACCGGCGTTAAGCCTTTGGCATAGACATGGTCCAGTTGAACGATAGGCAATCTAGAGGGGTATGTGGCATGTTTAGCGCCTTCGTACTCTCTCAAGTGATGATCGCGCATCATGTTGGTAATGCGTGTTCCCCAGTCATTGAAGTCCCCTGCCACCAGCACGGGGGCATCGCTAGGAACCTCTCGTTCAATGTAGTGTTGCAAGTGCTCAATTTGGCGCACTCTGCTGGCTGGAATCAGGCCTAGATGCACCACAATCACATGCACATTGAGAGGCAAGGGTTCTTCCAATAGAGGCGTTAGTTCAGATTTAGGCCGCACCTCTCCCACCTGGATTTCGACATGCAACAGACCGCGCTGCTCAAATCGGTGGTCTGAGATGTCGAGATGGCGATGCGACATGACTGGCCAGCGAGACAGCAACGCATTGCCGTGTTCACCGTGCCGCGTGTAAGCATTGGTTTTGTAAATAGACTCATAGCCAGGCGGTGTTAAGAACTCTGCTTGCGGCAGCTCGGGCCAATGCCTGAAGTATTTTTCTTCGCGTCGATGTACTTTTCTCACCTCTTGCAAACACACAATGTCGGCGTCCAATTGCTCGATGGCCAAACCTAAGTTGTGAATTTCCAAGCGACGTGCGGGGCCGAAACCTTGCACACCTTTGTGGATGTTGTAAGTGGCTACTTTTAAAAATGCAGACTTTTCTGTATTCATCTCAGGCCTTCAAGCCAAAGGGCAGCATCAAGATGGCCTCGGCATTGGAGGGGGAAAAACAAGCATCGGCAGCTTCTTTCCAAGGCAGCCATTTGTAGGCTGTGTGTTCTGCGGGGCTGAGTTGAATGGGCCTTTGACTGGGTAATTTCAAGCCAAAAACACGTTCTTTGTTGTGACTCACATGAGGTGCATAACGATGACGCCAGGCAGGGTAAATTTCATAAATATTCTCAAGTGCCCAATCGGTCAATTCATGTTCAGAATGCGTGGCCAGCAAGCCGGTTTCTTCCATGACCTCGCGGCAAGCGGTCTGATGCCAAGTCTCTTCTTCAAAATCTTTGCTGCCCGTGACGGACTGCCAAGTGCCCGCATCGGCTCTGCGAATGAGCAGAACCTCTGCTTCGATTGTGTAAATCACAACCAAAACCGATTCTGGAATTTTGTAAGCAGGACTGTCCATTGCCTGTTCATTCTGCATGAACTTTGCCTCTCTCTTGGAATTGTTCGGCAATTGTCCCAGAAGCACCTATGATCAAGCCATGCAAAGTATTGACCCTCAGAACCTTCATGACGCTTCCTTGAAAGCCGTTGCGACGTCCATCGCATGGCAAGAAAATGGCCACTCCTGTGAGGACGAATGGCGCAGCGAGCGCAGCGCGGTAGCCCCCAAGCGGGTTGTTTTAGCAGACGACACCCTCAGTGCTGACAGCGCCTACCGATTGGCGTGCGCGGGTACTGGCATGCTGTGGCGCGGTGATTTCCAAAATGCGAGGCTCCTGTTGCAAGCCTTGGCCAGGCGCTGCGATGCGCCCAAAAAAATCCGCCGAACCTCCAAAACACATCCTGAGGTCAGTCACAGCCCAGAAGAAAATTTCCACCTGCACCGTCAGGCGCAATCACAGCGTGCACGCACATTGAGCATGATCTTGATTCAAGTCAATCCAGACCGGCAGATCAGCCTTCGGCGAGCGCCCGATTGGCGTGGCGCCATGAACGAAGCTTGGGGACCCGCAGGCACAAAGGGCTGTGTAGCCTCTCTGCGCGAATTGCTAGGCTTGGTGGGTGCGCATGAGTGGCACCAAAAGGGCATGGAAATTTCGGCGTTAGGAAGCGCTCCCAACAACCGCATTCACCCTAGTTATGGCGTGTTCTCACCGGTGCGGGGCGAATACATTCAACTGGTGCTTGAGGCGCCCTTGCCCAGTTCAGAGCTGGCTTTTGACATCGGCGTGGGAACGGGCGTATTGTCTGCCGTGTTGGCCAAGCGCGGTGTCAAACGTGTTGTAGGCACCGACCTTGACCCACGTGCCATGGCGTGTGCCAAAGAAAATATTCAGCGTCTGGGCCTCAACAGCAAAGTCGAGTTAACTCAAACAGATCTTTTTCCTGAAGGCAAAGCACCCCTCATCGTGTGCAACCCACCCTGGCTGCCTGCACGTGCCAGCGCGCCCATCGAGCGGGCCATCTACGACGAGAACAGTGGCATGCTCAAAGGCTTCCTGGCAGGCTTGGCCGCACACCTAGCCCCCAAGGGTGAAGGCTGGTTGATCTTGTCAGACTTGGCAGAACACTTGGGCCTGCGCACTCGCACAGAACTGGAAGAATGGATTGCAGCCGGTGGCTTGAAGGTCATCGGTAAAACAGACATCAAAGCCGAGCACAAAAAAGCTCAAGACGAAACAGACCCCTTGCATGCGGCACGGGCTGCAGAGTTAACTTCTTTGTGGCGCTTAAGCGCAGCCTGATATGAAAAAAGCCGCTAAAGCGGCTTTTTTTGGTTTAGGCCTTCACGGCTTCTGGGCTGCGCACCCGAATGTGCAATTCGCGCAATTGCTTCTCGTCCACGGGGCTTGGCGCTTGTGTGAGCAAGCATTGAGCACGCTGTGTTTTGGGGAAAGCAATCACATCTCGAATGGAATCGGCACCAGTCATCAAAGTGATGATGCGGTCTAAGCCGAAGGCCAAACCACCGTGGGGTGGCGCGCCATATTGCAGGGCATCAAGCAAGAATCCAAATTTGAGTTGCGCTTCTTCGGGTGTGATTTTCAAGGCATCAAATACTTTTTGCTGCACATCTGCGCGGTGAATACGCACGGAACCACCGCCAATTTCCCAGCCGTTCAAGACCATGTCATAGCCTTTGGCAATGCACTTCTCGGGGGCTGTGACCATCCAGTCTTCGTGACCGTCTTTGGGCGCAGTAAAAGGATGGTGCACGGCGGTGTAGCGCTGTGATTCTTCGTCGAACTCGAACATGGGGAAGTCGACCACCCACAATGGCGCCCAACGGTTTTCAAACAAGCCAGACTTCTTGGCAAATTCGCTGTGGCCAATTTTGAGGCGCAATGCGCCGATGCCATCGTTCACCACTTTGGCTTTGTCTGCACCAAAGAACAAAATGTCGCCGTCTTGGGCGTTGGTGCGTTTCAGAATTTCGGCAATGGCGGCATCGTGTAAATTTTTCACGATGGGGCTTTGCAAACCTTCGCGGCCTTTGGCCACTTCATTGACCTTGATCCATGCCAAGCCTTTGGCGCCATAAATCTTGACGAACTCGGTGTAGCCATCGATTTCACCGCGGCTGATTTCGGAGCCGCCCGGCACGCGCAGTGCCACCACGCGGCCGCCTGGGGTGGTAGCGGGTGTGCTAAAGACTTTGAAGTCGACATCGCCCATGATGTCGGTCAGTTCAGTGAACTCCAACTTCACACGCAGATCGGGCTTGTCGGAGCCAAAGCGGTACATGGCTTCTGAGTAGGCCATGACGGGGAAATTTCCCAAATCAATGTTCAAGACTTTGGAAAAAATCTGCTTGATCATTTCCTGGAACATGTCCCGAATTTCTTGTTCGCCCAAGAAGGATGTTTCAATGTCAATCTGGGTGAATTCAGGCTGACGGTCTGCGCGAAGGTCTTCGTCGCGGAAGCACTTGGTGATTTGGTAGTAGCGGTCGTAGCCGGCCACCATGAGCAATTGCTTGAACAACTGGGGCGATTGGGGCAGCGCAAAGAAATGGCCATCGTGCACACGGCTGGG
>Ga0214919_10002441_pt1 | contig 29304 bp, 20 predicted proteins | sample LL1503_MetaG_FD_177994 | JGI IMG/M metagenome (GOLD analysis project Ga0214919, IMG submission 177994) | Freshwater microbial communities from Lake Lanier, Atlanta, Georgia, United States - LL-1503 | ecosystem: Environmental > Aquatic > Freshwater > Lake | place: USA: Georgia | collected... | reverse complement strand
ATGGTCATCTAAAGATCCTACAGGAGCTTTTAATTCAAAATTAAAATTATCAGTTGGAGGGTATAGGTCATATACTAGTCCTGGAAGTATTATAGGTACTACAAATGGTTTATATTGGACAGGTACAACAGGTAGTAATGCACATGAAAAGCAGAAAGCATATTTCCTTCAATTAACAAATGGAACAAACTATTTAGAATATAAGTCAAATGGTTTCGCAGTTCGCTGCATAAAAGATTATTCGGGGTCTGGTATTACTAGTGGGGGGACAGCCGAAGTTTCAAGCTATGATTGTCCAAATTCTGGTGCAGTAGGGCAAATAGTTTGGAATGCATCAGCATCTGATGTTAAGCAAATCATTCAAGCTAATGTAACTAGCCCAGGTACTTATAATTTAACTACCGCTTATAGTAATAAAATTGACAATCGGTGGGCTGATAAAGGATATGCCAATGGTATAATATTTACCGGAAGTGGAACTTTTACGAGTACCGGTTTACAAAATGTTGAGCTTACAGCTTCTGGATCAATTACAAATCCTCAAATGTTAAATCCTCCAGGTAGTAAGTCTTATTCTTTAATAAACGTTGCGTCATCTTGTATATTTACTAGAACCGAAGTTGATATTTTTAGTGGGGGTACAGCTTGGATTTCCAGCTTTACAACTGATCCGCAAGAGAATCTAGATGTATTTACTGTTAATTCAACTTCTCCTAAGTCTCATAAAATAAGAGTTTATGCTGTATATGGTGGAACTTATAATATTTCAACATCTGTAACTGATGCTGAAGGAAATACAGTAACATTTTCAGGAAGTGGGTCTGTTCCCACTAGTTCTGCGGCAACAATTTTTCTCACAAGTTCTGGAAAATTTTCAGTCCCAGGCACGTATACATTTTATTTACCTAATAGTGTTAATCGAGCAAATAGTACAATAAATTCAGGTGCTTTTACAAGACGATGGCAATAATTTTCAAATATGAAAAATATATTTATAGTAACACTTTTTGTTTTTTTATTTTTTAAAACATCCGCACAAAATACGATTGTAGGAAATTTTTCATCCATCAAAAGGCAAACAATTCGTTTAATGGGATTCCAGGGGGCTGATACATTTATAATTGACAGTGCGGAAGTAAATGCTGTTGGAAATTTTGAACTACATTATTCCGATGCAAATTTGGGAATGGGGTATATTTTAACGAATGAAAATAAACCTTATGTGGTGGTGTTAGAAAAAGGAAAAGTAAAGTTAACAGGTCAAACACCTGCGGATGCTAGCACCATTGTCATTAATAACGGCGAACAAAATAAATTATTTGTACAATATTCGGTAGAACATAGTAAAAGAGAGCAAGCTTTAAGCGCATGGGGGTATTTAAAAAATTTGTATGAGTCAGATACTTTTTTTAAAAATCAAGCTATATCAAAACTTACTATAACTAACGAAATAGACCGCCTAAATAAAGCAGATAATGATTTTTTAAAAATTCTTCCCTCTAATACTTTTATGTATTGGTATTTGCCTGTTCGCAAATTAATTGCCGATGTTGGTGTTGTCTCAAATAAAAGGCCGCAGGAAATACCTTCAACCATAAATGCATTTAGAAGTATTAATTATGCCCATCCACAACTTTATACCAGTGGTTTATTTTCTGAGTTATTAGAAAGCCAATTTTGGTTGATTCAAAATAGTGGATTAAATCAAGCAGCAAAGAGTAAGGAAATAAACACTTCGGTTGATTTTATTTTAGGTAGTGTATCTAAAAATGAAAAACTGTACAATGAATTTACCAATTACCTTTTTCAGAATTTTGAAAAATACAATTTATTTGGGGCTTCAACTTACCTGGCAATAAAGGCGTTGAATCAAAAAGAAGTTATTTTAAATAATTCCTTGGCATTTAAGTTAGAGACCTACCGAAAAATGAAAGTAGGAAATACCGCACCCGAAATCGAATTTAAAAGCGATGTATATGTAAACAGGCAATTGGTAAACAACATGAATTGTTTATCGGATATCAAAGCAAAATACAAACTAGTTGTTTTTGGCGGAAGTTGGTGCCCGAAGTGTAAAGAAGAAACGATGCAGTTAAACATGCGCTACGACAAGTGGAAGGCTAAAGAAGTTGCAGTGGTGATGGTTTCTTTAGATACAGATAAAAAAGCTTTTGAAGAGTATGCTACAGAATTTCCATATACCATTACCTGCGACTATAAAAAATGGGAAACCCAAGCTGCTAAAGACTATTATGTGTCAAGCTCCCCAACTATTTTCTTGCTAGATGGCAATAATAAAATTATCCTAAGGCCTCCCACAGTTGCAAGCTTGGATAGTTGGTTGGATAGTAAGGATGATAAATAATTTGTTAGGTATTTTATTATTGACATTTTTTTCGATTACCAAAAATTGAATCAAATTAGCTTAAAACAGTTTATAGTAATAAATGAATCGGGTGAAAATTTTTCAAAACAATTTGAACTTTTGGAAAGATTCAGAATCTTAATGGGAAATTTTGCACAAGGTGTTTATTTTATAAAAGTATTTTCTACTAATGTAAAGGAAGTTATAAAAATCTTTAAAAATTAATTTGTGAAAAGAATAATTAGCGTATTTGTATTTTTAATTCTGTTGCTTGGTTCAAAAAGTTTACTAGCTCAGAGCCAGGTGGTACCTGATGGGATATTGTTCCAGGCAGTTGCTAGAGATGCCAATAACAATGCTGCTGGTAATCGAAATGTTTATATCCAAATTTATATCAAGAAAGGATCTATCAGTGGATCTACAGATTACAGTGAAAGTTTCAAAGTAGTATCTACTGCTGAAGGTATTTTTTCAATTGTAATTGGACAGGGTACAAGAATGAGTGGTCCTTCAAGTTTAAAATTATTAGATTGGGCCAAGAGCTTATATTTTGTAAATATTAAATATCGTATCAGTAGTTTGATAACCTACCCAACTTGTTCTAAAAAAATAAGATTTTGTGATGTCTAATGTAAGTTGAACTATTCCTAAAGAATCAGCAATCTTGCTGGAAGCTTTTTGCAAATTAAAGGTTTCTTTATTTTTACCTTTTTCGTAATACATTACCACTGCCAAACTAAAAGGTTTCCCAGTATTGTCCAACACGCTAACTTCAACCCCCTTGGTTTGAGCAGAAACATTATTAATGAATATAAAAAAGCAAATAAATAAACCACAAAATTTAAAAATCCTCATATTGGTAAAAAGCAGGTAATATCCTCACACAAGTAGTAAAAATGTAAGCAGAATGCCCTTATTTAATTAAATAGTTTAAAGCCTTTTATCAATTACTGAAAATATTTCAGGCCAAAACTTTTTGGTAAAAAAATATAAATGCAAAAGTATTATATTTTTTTACTCGTTGCTGTAAAGATTAGGTTAAATCCTGAACAGTTTCTTTTTTGGTGCGGTTTAGGGTGAGGTTAACTTTTTAAAAAAATTTATTTTCCCAGTACAGTAGTAAGTATAGTAAATTATTTTTTTACTTTTTTAGCCTTGTTTTTCATTGTTGGTTATACCTTGGTCACTTGGAATAAAAAAAGCCTTATAAAATTTTAATTTATAAGGCTTTAAAACTTAAAAAGGTGCCCACGAAAGGAACAATCTATATTGTATAAGTCATACTGGTAAAGGGTTGTAGCTTATTATTTACTTTCGTGTAACAACAGTGTAACAAATTTTTGAGATTGAATAATTTAACATTTCAAAAATCTAAACACAGGCACTTTTCATGATCTTGCCATGAAACTTGAATTACCCCATCCCACCCATAGCGCCTGTAGACAATTTAAACCTGAGTGACTCATTTTATTAAGGCGTAGTTCTATTTAGCGAAAAATAGGGTGCTTCTTCGGGTTATACCTTACCATATCTTTATTTGATCAGTTTTGTACAAGACAGTTTCCTTTACTTTGTTTCGTAACGATATTTTTTTTAAATTGCTTTTTTAAAATCAAAACAATATGAAAAAGTTATTAATTATTCCAATGTTATTTGTCTGTTTTATGGGTATGGGTCAAGCCACAGCAGGAGGCGGCAAACATTTTATTGGTGAAAAATTTGGTGGAGGTATAGTATTTCATGTTACAGAAGATGGCTTACATGGTTTAATTGCAGCAACCTCAGATCAAAGTAAAGGAATTATATGGGGTGGTACTGAAGTGGGAGACAAAGATTCAACAGGGACTTCAATAGGAACGGGGTTATCCAATACAAATTACATTATTAAAGAGCAAGATTCAGCAAATGCAAATGTCATCGATCCTCCTTCTTATGCAGCTGGATTGGCGAGATCTTATGAAGGAGGAGGATACTCCGACTGGTATCTACCAAGTAAGGATGAGTTGGCTAAACTTTATGCATTGAAATTGCTTAGATTTGGTGGTTTAGCTAATTTCAGTTATTGGAGTTCTTCGATTACTGTCGACGGTCACGGCGTGTGGGGCCAGAGATTCGACAATGGCGAACTGACCGAATACGCTAAGCACAACACATTCTATGTTCGGGCAATTAGGTCTTTTTAACTTTTTAACTATTTGACACTAAGCCATCCTCCTAAACGAGGGTGGTTTTTTCGTAATTGTGGGGTTTATGTACAAGTTGATTTTCTGAGTGTATGTATGATCAACATTTAAATTTTGCTACTAATTTAGTTTACAATAAATTCGAATCTAAATCAAACTAAAAAGTAAATGAAAAAAGTTTTAATGTTAGTGATTGTGTTTATTATGACAAACATGGTTGCTCAAAATTATTGTGCTGCACAAGCTAAATTAAAGCCAGAAAATTGTAGTTATTTCCAAATGGTTGACCCAGCTAAACTAAGTGAATGGATTTGGGTTGGTTCGGATAGAACTGGGAAAAATAACAAATGGTTAGAATTAGATAATTTGGAAGGCGCAACTGCGTACATTGAAACAGGAAGGGATGAATGGTCTATTTATTTGAAAACTGTAGAAGGTAATAATACTTTGATAATTGATTTATATAAAATGCTATTAATTGATCCTAAAGATTCAAAATTCAATATGACAATTAAAAATGTAAAAGATCAATATGATTACAGTAAATTAGGTGGAGCCTATCTTAAAAAATAATTAGGCTATAAGAAGTAGCCTAATTGAAGTCAAAAATTTCATCAGTTCTACTTTTTATTATTTAGTAGATAATAATTTTGTTCTGTTTTCGACCTTTTTGTAGCTCAGTAACAGGATTTTTTCATATATAGTACACTAAGCCATCCTCCTAAACGAGGGTGGTTTTTTCGTAACTGGGTGTCTATGTATGAGTTGATTTTCTGAGAGTATACCTTTTAATTTCTACCTAATATTCATAAAAAGATTATAGCTCAAAGCCTTTTTCAAACAATCAGTTTGAATCTACTCCTTATTTCACCTGGTTATACCCATAAAAAAACCAGCATTTCTGCTGGTTGAGTGCCCACGAAAGGAATCGAACCTTCACACCCTTGCGAATGGCAGATTTTGAGTCTGCTGCGTCTACCAATTCCGCCACATGGGCCTTTGCTCGTTTAGTTACCAATCCTTGTGATTGAACTTCTAACGGACTGCAATATTACATTAATCGGCTATCCTGTCCAAAATACGTTGCAAGTATTTTTTCTTAAAATAAAATTCTTTTAGTTTTTCTAGGCTTTCCTCGCTGATGCTGTCATTATCGTACTGCTCGATAATATCTTTTACCTCATTCTGCAGGCTTTCTTCCAATTGCGCCACTTCCTTGGAAAATGAATGGGGGTCTTGCTCTACCAACTTTTCATTGAGATCCATCATATCCATCAAAAACTCTGGTGGCAACTCGTACTTTTCGTTTTCAGTCAACAAATTCTTTAACTGTAATACATATTGAATCGTAGCATCGGGGTTTTTCAATATTTTTAATCCCTTGTTGATTTCAGCCGATTTCTCTAGGGCTTCTTGCTGCTCTGTTTCATCGGATTGCGTGTAAAAATCAGGATGAAATTCCCTTTGCAATTCAAAGTACTTTTTTGCTAGTGAACTAGTATCTACCTTGAGGGATATAGGAAGGCCAAATAATTCAAAATAATTCATAGTACAAATATACCGGCTCCTCCCTTAAACTTGCATTTAAGGGTAATAATTTTCTGATGGGGTTAAACTAAAGTTGTAAATAATAATCCTTTAATAAATCCACAAATTCTGTTGTGTAGTTTCCTGTGGAGTCTTTGATGGAGATTTGTTTGGTGATAATTTCGGTTGTAGCCAGACTGAAAAATAAAATTCCTCTAAAAAAAGGATGGGCTTCAGTTGGTCTGATCATCCATTGTTCCTGCAATTTATAATTAAAGTCAGCTGCTAAGGCAATAAAATAGTCTACTCTTTGATAGGGGAGCAGCACAGCAAAATAACCTGTGGGTGATAAATGCTTTTCGATTACTTGTAAAAGCTGTTCTAATTTTAAAGTACTGTCATGTTTGGCTGCATTTTTTTTTGAGTTATCCGATTTTAAATCGCCTTCATAAAAGGGAGGATTTGAAATAATACAATCATATTTTTTATCTGTATCAAAATCTAAAATATCAGTATTAAAAATACTTACTCTTTCACTCCAAGGAGAGTTATTGAAATTTTGTTGGGCTTGTTTAAAACTATCTTGGTCTATTTCTACTGCATCAATTGAAATACTATTTTTTTGTACTACTTGTAAACTTAATAAGCCGGTGCCTGTTCCAATATCCAAAAGCTTGTTTACCTTATTTTGTTCTCGATAAATTTTATCAGCAAGGATTGCTCCAAATAAACAAGCATCTGTACATACTTTCATAGCGCAGTTTTGCTGCTCGATGGTAAATTGCTTAAATTGAAAATAATTATTGGCCAATGGATTGGTTGATAATAAATGAAAATATTTTTAAAAAAAATTCTTATCTGAATGGGTAATTAAAAAATTACGAATGAATATTCTATCCATTTTTATGACCAAATAGCTCTGGGTGATGGGCTGATACTCAAATCAGAAAAATCATTGTTTAAATATTTGTAATGAGCTGTAATGGCGATCATTGCTGCATTGTCGGTGCAGTATTGAAAGGCAGGAATAAAAGTCTGCCAACCCATTTTTTCACCCGTTTCTTTTAATGCCTTTCTTAAACCACTATTGGCACTCACCCCACCCGCTATACATATTTGATTGATGTTATTTTCTTTGGCTGCTTTCTTTAATTTATTGATTAGAATAGAAATAATTCTGTCTTGCACAGAGGCACAGATATCTGCAAGGTTTTGTTCTATGAATATTTTTTTATCTATTTCCGATACTTTAAATTCTTCTTTGAATACATTGCTGGTTCCCGCATTGTTTAGAAAATATAAGATGGATGTTTTGAGTCCGCTGAAACTGAAATTTAATCCTGGTATTTTAGGTTCTGGAAATTGAAAGCGATTGGGGTTTCCTTGTTGTGCGTATTTATCCACCAATGGACCACCAGGATAGGGTAGTCCCAATAATTTAGCAGTCTTGTCAAAGGCTTCACCCGCCGCATCATCAATGGTTTCACCTATCACTTTCATTTTCGATGGACTTTCACAAAGAACTATTTGAGTATGGCCTCCACTGACTGTCAAACATAAAAAAGGGAAAGAGGGTTTTTCATCCGCAATTAAATTGGCCAATACATGGGCTTGCATGTGATGAACCGCTATCAAAGGTTTATCTAAAGAAAGGGCCAATGATTTTGCAAATTGCGCACCTACCAATAAAGATCCTATCAAACCGGGTGCTTGCGTAAAAGCAATGGCATCAATGGATGAGAGGTTACAGTCTGCTACTTTCAAAGCCTCGGTAACTAAAGGAACTATATTTTGTAAATGTGCTCTGCTAGCTAATTCTGGCACTACGCCACCATATTTTTCATGAACCGCTTGATTGGAAATGATATTGGATAATATTTCTCCGTTGCTACAAACAGCAGCAGCAGTATCATCGCAAGAAGATTCAATAGCTAAAATAGTTACCTTACCCATTGGCTTAATTTGTTCGGAATTTTCATCATGATTATCGGATCCTGTACCAATCATTGTACAAAAATAACTGAATAGATTTTTTTAAACAATTATCTTAATTGTCTTTTAAAAAAATGAGAGGCGGTATCCAAATTGAATGGGGAATATTTAGTTACTCCTAATCGCTACTACTGGATCCATTTTAGCAGCTCTAGAAGCAGGAAATATACCGGCTAAAATGCCTACCACCAAGCAAATAATTACAGTGCTGATCAATAGCGGAAGTGATACATATACTGGAAATTGCAGCGGTCCTGAAAGTATGAGCGTAAGTATATAAACCATGGTTAAACCAATAGCTCCTCCCATTAAACAAAGGATGGTGGCTTCTAATAAAAACTCAAATAAGATACTTCCACTTTTTGCGCCAATCGCTTTTTTTAATCCAATCACACTGGTTCTTTCTTTCACTGTTACAAACATAATATTGGCAATTCCAAACATCCCTACAATCAAACTAATAATACCAATTAATCCACCTACAATGTTTACGGTACTAAATAATCCGGTGATTGCTTTACTAAATGCTTCTACACTATTGAGTGAAAAATTATCTTCCTGAGTAGGACTCAATCTGCGGATCTGTCTCATGATACCCCTTAGTTCATCCATCATTGCAGTAGGTGTTATTTTATCTTTTCCTTTCGCAATCAATACTGGATTGGCATATTCTACTCTTACAATTTGTTTGCAAAATTTATATGGAAGCATCACACAGTTATCATAATCCCATCCAATAAAATTTTTACCTTCTTTTTTTATGACACCAATGATGTTTACTTTTTTTCCTTTTATTTCAAAACTTTTACCAAGCGCCCTAACAGCTGAACCAAATAATTTCTCTGCATTGTCATATCCAATTAGTCCAACGGCAGAACCACTTTCAAATTCGGCGGAAGAAATAAATCGACCTTGGTAAAAAGAAATGGGTTGAATTTTCATTTGCGATTCTACAATACCATAGACCGAAGCATTTTGCATTAAATCATCATTGTGAGAGATATTGCCACTTGCTCTTACTAAAAAACTGATATCATCCATCAATTCAGAGCGCACTTTGATGAGATCCATTTCTTCGTATTTCATTACTGGACGAGCCCTGAATTTCCAAAAAGGCTTGTCCGGTCCGCCACTGTATTCCCATTTATCAATATAAATTGTATTGCTTCCAAGGCTGCTTACTTCATTTTGGATATTGCGTTCTAAACTATTTACAGTAGCCAATACACCAATAATACAAAAGATACCAAAGGCAACCCCGGTAAGGCTTAGCGCGGTTCTTAATTTATTAACCCTTAGTTCCTGAAAGGTAAGACGTACTGAATTCTGAAGTATGTTGAGCGTTTTTCGCATATATCAAAATTACAGCTTGAAAATTAAATTGGGTATATTTTTATATAAGTGGTTGATGGAGGGTATAATGGGCTCAATTTTAATGCTTCTACAGTTAAATTAGCCTATAAAAAAAGAGGTTATCTCATAATGGGGAGATAACCTCTTTTTTAAAACTAATTTTAGTGAATTACATCTTTATTCCTAAGGTAATACCATAGGTTTTTGGATCTCCTAGTCTAACTGCTCCAAAATCATATCCGTAACCTACATAATGTGTGTTGGCAAGATTGCGTCCCCATAATTTTAGTGACCAAGAAGGAGCACTAATTCCTATACTCGAATTAAGTAGGTTGTAAGAATTTTGTGATAAGGTATTTCCTAGATCAAAATATTGCTTTCCTATATATTTCCACTCACCTCTAAAGGTTATTTTTAATTGATTCTTCTTTGAAATTGTTGTGCCATATTGCGCAGCAAACATAGAAGTTACATCCGGAGTAAAAATTTGTTTTTTTCCTGCTAGGTCAGCCACTGATCCGTATTGTGCCAATTTAAGATCTTTGAAATTAGCATCGGTATATCCAAAATTATAATCCAATTGAAAACCATTAAAAAGTGCATGGCTCTCTAATTCTACACCCTTGCTAGTTAACTTACCTGTATTTTTTGTAATGGTAACAGCATCTGGTAAAATTAGTGTTGGTACTTGTGCATCCGTTACTCCAGAATAAAATGCAGTGATATTGATCAATAATTGGTTGTTTAATAAATTGTTTTTAATTCCAATTTCGAAGTTATTACTGTATTCAGGTTGAAATGCAAATAAGGCAGGTTGCGATGGATCAGAAGATAATGGTGTAAGTCCACCTGCACGGAAACCCTTGCTATAATTGGTAAATAGTAAATTATTGTCACTGATAGAATAGCTAAGTGATAGCTTCGGAGAAACTGACTGAAAAGAAGCACTAGCAGAAGTATCAGTTCTATAATCAAAAATGGGAGTAGGGTTAGGATCCATTTGATATTGTCCAAGAATAGATTGTTTCTTTTTTTCCTTGTCATAGCGAAGACCTGCAGTAAAATTTAATTTGCTAGTCAGCGCGTAAGTACCTTGAGCAAATAAGGCCATTCCCATACTAGTTGATTTTGCACTATTGATGAGTGAAAAATTCTTGTCTGGAGATCCTACCATTGCTGCATCTTCTCCAAAGTGAATGGCTTGCTTGGTGGGATTGTCTTGATAATAAGTATAGGCGCCCGCTGTCCACTTAAATGCAGAACTTGAAGCAGCAGGAGAGGAGAATTTAAATTCCTGTGTTATTACTTTTACTTTATTCCAATCTTTACCATAATTGTTAATGAGTGTTATACCATCGATGGGAGAAAAATCTGCATCCATTGGTTTGTCATAAAAACGGTAATTAGATTGGTAAGCAGTCTGTGAACTAAAACTAATATTTTTTCCAAAGTGGTTAGCAGATAAAGAGGCATTGAAAATATTGTCAGTCATATTAGAAACTGCATTCTGGCTCAATTGAAAAGGATTTTTTAATGCATCATCAATTCCAGATACTAGCGGAAAAGCTCCCTTATTGCGGTTGTTATTGTGTTTAACATTTAAAGTAATCGCCCATTTGTCTGTAGGCAAGTATTTTACATAATAATTTCCAGTAAAGCTATTCTGTTTGTCAAATTGAGTATTGTTAAATTGATTGGTATAAAATCCATTTGATTTGTCATACAATGCTGCCATTCCGAAGTACAATTTATCTTTGATCAATGGCAAACGAAATCCGCCTGAATATCTCTGTAAACCAGCATTGCCAGTAGTGATTTCTAAAAAGCTACTTGCCTTATTACTCGGCTGCTTAGTAATAATATTGATTACTCCAGCGGTAGCATTTCTTCCATATAAAGTACCTTGAGCACCTCTTAAAATTTCTATGCGTTCTACATCAAATAATTGAGCGATATAAGTATCCAAACTAAATTGATTTACCCCATCAATATAAGTAGCAACTGCAGGATCATAAGAGGTGGTAGCAATTCCTCTGAGTGAAGAAACGTTTCTTCTATCCCCTGGATCTGCAGTGTATAAATTAGGAACAATTGCTGTAAGGTCCTTGCTATTCCACAATCTGTATTCTTCTACTTGTTTAGAGGATACTGAAGTTATACTCGCAGGGATTTCCTGCAAAAGCTCTTCTGTTTTTTGTGCAGTTACTACAACTTTATCTAACATTTTTGGTGATAATTGCAATTGAATATTCAAAGGTGCATTCGATGATGAACTATTCACTGAACTGCTATAATCTGCATAGCCATTGGCTGACACTTGAAGTGTAAGAGAACCTGGATTAACATTTAAAAGAGTGAATGCGCCATTCTGATCAGTAACTGAACCGATGGATGTATTTAATAAACGAACGCTTGCACCTACTATTGCTTTGGATGAAGCATCGGTAATTTTTCCCGAAATTTTTGAAGGCTGTTGAGCAAATGCATTGAAAGTAAAGATTACCGTGAGTAGGTAAAAAAATGTTTTTTTCATTTGTTAATTTTTGTCCAGTTAAAATTTATTTTAATTATTTAGAAGATAAATTCTTCCACCACTTATTTTATGTGGATTATTTCATTAGGTAGGTAATAACGTATAAGAAGGTGTAAAGTTTGTTTGTAACGATCTTTTTTTAATACATTATGGTTGGCAGCAATTCTATTTATAAAAAAACCCTTTACCTGAAGTCTATTTCAGAAATAGATTTACAAATATAATCAATGACAGTGAATGGAAAAAAATAAGCCAGGTAATTTTACCTGGCTTATGTGTATTACTCAATGAATCATCATTTAGATGAAAATAAAATAGTTGATAATTTTAATGTGTTGGGTTCTGCTGAATTATCGGCTTTACTAACAATAAATAGATTGTGTAAATTACCAGCAGTCGGCTGCAAATTCAATAGTAAACCTGCTGTTGCTGTTTTGCTATTGGGTAATTGAACGATCTTAATTTTTCCAGCTTCTAAATTGGCCTCGCCTACTTTTGTTCCACTCGGAGAATCTAATCTGATTTCAAAATGATAATTACTAGTAGGTGCTTTTTCCCATACGAAGCTGAGTTCAGCCGAACCAATACCAGTAAGATCGATGTTATCAATACTAAATGAGCCAGTAGTTTTTGGAACAATCAATAAGAAATTATCGTCTGTTGTTGAAGCGGTATATTTTGATAAGTTATTCGCTTTATTAAAATTCAATAATGGATTTCTTAAAGCAACCGATCCAAATGCACTCTGCGACTTTAATCCAGGTGCTGCTTTATCAATATAAGTAGCAGAAAGAACCAACACACCATTTTGTTTAACAGGTTTGCCTAAGGTAGCATCTTTAATAGATCCATTGACTGGAAGTGATTTTTTAATCTCTGAAGTACTCGCCAATGTTTGAATCCAAGCAACAATTTGTTTTGCTTCTGACTCTTTCAAATTCGGATGTGCTGCCATTGCTACTTCACCCCAATTGCCAGAACCTCCTTTGATTATTTTAGTAGCCAAAGTAGCTGCTGCACCTGGTTCTTTTTGGTAACGTTTTGCTACATCTAAAAATGAAGGACCTACAGATTTTTCTGCTTGTTTGTGACATGAATTACAATCGCTCGATTCTATCAAGCTCTTACCTACCAATGCTTCTGTCATTACTTGATGGCCTAATGAAGCAGAAGCTTTGTCTAATCCTTGAACGTAATCAGCTGAAATAAAAATACTTTCCACTCTTTTGATAGCCGTTGGATCTTCTTTGTCTTCAATCTGTAAACTATAAGCAACTGGCTTATTGGGGAAATAAAAAGTTTTATTTCCTGGCACAACAAAATTCACCACTGGAGCTTGATTTCCTGCATACACAGCAATCTCTTTACTCTTTGTAGAAGCCCCTTTATTGTCATTTACTGAAACAGTGATTGTATATTCACCTGGTTTGTCATAAGTATACTTAAGCGTAGGTTCAGTAGTTTCTTTTGTAATTCCATTTCCTAAATTCCATACATAATGAAGGGCATCTTTTTCAGGATCAGTTGCTTCAGCTATTGCTTGAACAGTGAAAGGCAAACTGCCTGAAGTTTGATCTAGCGTAAATGAATTAACTTTTGGAGAACGATTTCCTGGATTAAATTCTATTCTAGAAAGTCCAGCATCCGGATTTTGTTGGAACCATCCGTTTCCGTATTCTAGAATATATAATTTTCCATCAGGACCCACTTCCATATCAATCAATGATTTGAATTTTGTGCTTCCCATGAAAGGCTCCATCTTATCAAAATCACCATTGGGTTTCATGGTCACTAATTTTACCCAGCCCCTTATCCAATCATAAATAAATAGTTTTTTATTAAAATAATCAGGTAATCTAGTTTCTTTAGGATACATGTCTGTATAATAAACAGGCCCTGCCATTGCATTTCGTCCACCATTTCCTGCCTGTGGGAAATCTTTTGAATTGGCATAAGGATACCAAATAAAAGCAGGTTGCGCTGGAGGTAATTCTTTTATACCTGTATTGTTTCTTGAGTCATTGATCGGTTTGGCAGTATCAAATAAATAATCTGTTTTGCCAATGCTATAATCGTATTTATGATAGGCGTAATTATTTCCTACAAAAAGAGGCCATCCAAAAAAGCCAGCTTTTCTTGCTTGATTCACTTCATCATAACCCCTTGGTCCACGAACGTCAAAACTATCCTTACCCGCATCTGGACCAACCTCTCCCCAATACAAGAAATTATTTTTTTGGTCAATTGAAATACGGAAAGGATTGCGGTTTCCTTGAACATAAATTTCTGGGCGAGTACCCGCAGTTCCTTTTGGATAAAGATTTCCCTCTGGAATATCATAAGTCCCATCTGACTTTACTTTGATCCTTAAAATTTTTCCTCTTAGATCATTGGCATTACCTGAGCTGCGTCTTGCATCATATTGTTCGTGACCTGGTCTGTCATCTAATGGAGCATACCCATTGTTTACAAAGGGTTGATTCGCTTCATTGAATGGAGTTGAATTATCACCCGTTGATACACAAAGTAAACCGTCTTTATCAAAGGCAATAGATCCACCAGTGTGACAACAAATTTCGCGTTGTGAGTAAAATTGTAATACTACTTTTTCAGAGGCAAGATCAATTTTATCATTGGTATAAGTAAAGCGCGAAAGCCTATTTACCGAAGTATCTATCGGACTATAAAAAATAAATACATAATGATTGGTTTTAAAATTAGGATCTATTTTAATTCCTAATAAGCCTTCTTCTGCATTCGCGCCATTGCCCGTTTTATGATAAACATTTAAAAAACCAGCTTGCTTTAAGACCGAATCTCCTTTTTTATACAACATAATTTCTCCCCTACGTTGCGCTACCAAAATATCTAGATTGGGCAATATGGTCATTTCCATTGGTTCGTAAAATTGACCGTTTACCATTCTTACTTTATTAAAACGGTTTTCTTCCGGAACCTTTAAGGTGGTAGCTCTTGAATAGTTTAAGTTATTGTTATCTCCAATAGCATATTTAATTCCTCCTAAAATATGATTGAGGTAGGGCGCTTCAGAAAAACTTTCTGTGGTATGTCCTAGGTTGGTGTAAAATGCTCTTCCTCCATCATAATCATGGTACCAAGCCATTGGATGGTTGTCACCATTTTTGCCGCCATTGTATGATTTTTCATCAATAGTGATCAATACTTTAACGTCTTTATTTAAATTTTTAAAGCTATAAAATTCATCGGTACGGCTCCATTGCTTGGGAAGCTGCTTGGTTGAAATATGGTTTGCATCAACAACGTTGAATACACCAGGTTGTATGTTTTTAAATGTATCGGTAATACCTGGGTGGCTGGTGAAATATCCACCAACTAGTCGTCCATACCAACCCCAATCATATTCACAATCTGCGGCAGCGTGAATTCCTACAAATCCACCACCTGCTTGAATATAACGTTCAAATTCAGCTTCTTGATAATTGTCCAACACATCTCCAGTAGTACTTAGAAATACGACCGCAGCATATTTTTTTAGACTGTCTTCTGTAAACCAACTCGCATCAGAAGTGGTATCTACTAGAAACTTATTTTGTTTTCCCAATGTTCCAATCGCATCGATTCCAGCAGCAATTGATTCATGGTGGTATCCTGTTGTTTTAGTGAAAACCAATATTCTTGGATCACCTGAACGTTTCGAACAAGAAGAAAAAATAAATAGAAGGCTTGTAAAAATAACAACCGCCTTAAAGCTAGCAATGTATCGATTCATGATGTTGAAGAAATTAATTTAAATAAAAGGATTTCATGATAAACGTTAAAGTTATAGAATTGAATGGAAACCTCCTTAAAATTAATATTTGAGGGAGATTAATAGATATTATTTTTTAATATATATAAATGACTACAGGCTTGGAGAGTAGTAACAAAATGGGTTGGAGTAAAAGTATTGCTGAATTTTAAACTGAACTTTTACTAAAACTAAACGGGTCGATTAAATCGACCCGTTTGAAAGTATTTGGCTAGAGATTAGAAATTGAATTATACGTTAAATCTGAAGTGCATCACATCACCATCATTGACTACATATTCTTTTCCTTCAATTCTTAATCGACCATTTTCGCGGCAAGCTGCCTCCGATTGGTAGGTGATAAAGTCTTCGTAGGCGATTACTTCGGCTTTGATAAATCCTTTTTCAAAATCAGTATGAATGACACTCGCCGCTTGTGGTGCTTTCCATCCTTGATGAATTGTCCAAGCTCTTACTTCTTGAACACCTGCGGTGAAATAAGTAGAAAGATTGAGTAATTTATAAGTAAAGTGAATCAAACGATCTAATGCTGGTTCTGTCATTTTATATTCTTCCATAAACATTGCCTTGTCATCTGGATTTTCAAATTCAGCAATTTGCGCCTCAATGGCATTGGTCATCACGATTACCTGCGCACCTTCATTTTTAGCAGCTTCTATCAATGCATCAGAATATTTATTACCAGTATGCATAGAAGCTTCGTCCACATTGGCTACGTATAAAACCGGTTTTTCGCTTAGTAAAAAGTTTTCAGCAATGGCTGCTTTTTCTTCCTTACCTAAATTCATTGAAATAATACTTTTTCCTTTGTTTAGCTGCTCTTTACACTGAAGCAATACATCATATTCTAATTTCATTTTAGCATCTCCGGTCTTCAACATTTTTTCCATGCGAGATAACTTCCTTTCCACACTATCTAGGTCTTTCAATTGCAATTCTGTTTCTATAATTTCTTTGTCACTGATTGGATTGATTGCACCTTCTTCTCTAAGAATATTTTCATCTTCGAAACAACGGATCACATGAATGATGGCATCTACTTCACGGATATTGGCTAAAAATTTGTTGCCCAATCCTTCGCCTTTGCTAGCGCCACGAACTAGCCCAGCTATGTCTACAATTTCAATTTGGGTGGGCACGGTCCGGATCGGCTGAACTAGTTCAACTAACTTATCAATCCTTGGATCAGGGACATTTACCAAACCTGTATTGGGTTCAATGGTACAAAAACGGTAGTTGCTAGCCTGAGCCTTTGCGCTGCTGCTAACTGCATTAAATAAAGTTGATTTTCCCACATTGGGTAATCCTACGATGCCTGCTTGTAATGCCATTGTTGATTTGATTTATTGATATTTAAACGAGTGCAAAGGTAATGGGTTAATTTGAAGATTCTGTATTTGTATCATCCGAATAGTAGGATGGACCATCGTTATTAAAGGGAAAGCTGTATTTTGGTATTTTATAACTAATTTCCAATATTATTTTCACAAAATATAACCATGACACTTAGTCGAATTTGGTCGTCGTTTATAATTATTGCAATTTTATCAGCAGGGCTGTTGGCAATTTTTTCACCTTCCCAAAAAGCCATTTTTTCAAATATGGTTACAGGAAAATCTGGCGATACTATTAAAATTAAAACCACCTCCATTTCCGATACCTTTATTGATTCCACAAAAGCAGAGCAATCAAAATCAATTGAAGCTAGTGGAGAAAAGTTAATTCAGGTAGGAGAAAATCAACAAATGGTCTATCGCATTCAGTCTGCTGATGGGATTATAGAAACTTGTCAGACTGCCGTAACACTGTGTTTGAAATTAATTGGATTCTTAACCTTGTTCATGGGTTTTTTATCAATTGCTGAAAAGGCAGGCGGCATTAGATTCTTATCTAGAATTATTGGCCCTTTCTTTTCAAAAATATTTCCTGAAATCCCTAAAGGCCATCCTGCCATGGGACATATGGTGATGAATTTTTCTGCCAATTTACTTGGTCTAGACAATGCGGCTACTCCTTTTGGAATTAAAGCGATGGAAAGCTTACAAGAAATTAATCCAAATAAATCAGTTGCTTCCAATTCTCAAATCATGTTCTTATGCTTGCATGCATCTGGACTCACATTAATTCCGGTTAGTATCATTGCTTTGAGATCTGCTGCAAAATCAGCAAATCCTATGGATATTTTCATTCCTTGTATGATTGCTACATTCTTGGCTACCATTGCTGCTATGATGATTGTTGGGTTTAAACAAAAGATAAAATTATTTCAGCCTATTATATTAGCATGGGTTTTAGGAATTTCATCTGTTATCGCTTTGTTGGTCGTTTATATCCGTTCTTTGAATTCAGACGCCATTCAGTTTTTTTCAGGATCATTGAGTAGCGGTTTGATTTTACTTATTTTTTTAATGATCATCTGTGGTGCACTGTACAAAAAAATAGACCTGTTTGATGCATTTGTAGAAGGAGCAAAGGGAGGTTTTGAAACAGCCATCAGAATTATTCCTTATTTGGTAGGCATGCTAGTTGCTATTAGTATGTTGCGAACCAGTGGTAGTTTTGATTATGTAATTACCGCAATCAAAAATATATTTACATTGTTTGGTACCGATACTCGTTTTGTAGATGGACTACCTACTGCTTTAATCAAACCCTTTAGTGGCGGAGGTGCAAGGGGAATGATGGTAGATAGTATGAAAACCTTTGGACCCGATTCATTTGCTGGCAGGCTATCCTGTATTTTGCAAGGATCTTCCGACACTACTTTTTATGTGATAGCAGTTTATTTTGGAGCCGTATCGGTAAAGAATACTCGCTATGCGGTAGGAGCTATGTTATTGGCTGATTTGGTTGGTATTATATCTTCTATTGTCCTTTGCTATATTTTCTTTGGATAGAAAGATAGGAGATATTTTATCAGCAAAAGATAAATTTTAAAAAATGGATTCTATTTGTTCAAAGTAGTTTATTGAATCTCAGTATTAAACTATTTTGATTTCTTTTTCTTGGATTTCTTTATTTTTTTTGCTGCTATTTTTTTTACAGGAGCCTTGTGCTTCTTATTTTTAATAATTTTATTCTTGGTATATTTTATTTTCTTAGAAACTTTTGGAACAGCAATAACTGAATCTGGCGCATTTAAAATGCTGGCCTCTAATTCATCCTCTTCACTAGCACCATAATAATTTCCAAATAAGCTAGCCAAATCTTTTGCATGATAGATACCACGATTGTATTTGTTACCCAATACTATAATGGTTGCTGAGTCCTGTATTAATCGAATGAATGCTGCATTATTGCCATGCCACCAACCATTGTGGTAAATCATTTTTTTTTCTGAAGGAAAATTATTGATTCTCCAACCGAGACCATAGTTTCTTATGCCTGGCTTTTCATTGCTGTAGGGGGTATAGGCTTCCTCTAATGTTTTTTTATTAAATAAATTTCCTTCTGAGAGTGCTCTGTCCCATACTAGTAAATCGCGGGGAGTACTGTATATATTTTTATCTCCATAAACATCATCCAAAAAATTAAACGGAATTAATTTTCCTCTATAATCATAGCTCATGGTTACCTTCCCAGAATCTTTATTTTTATATACAAATGTGTGGTTCATTTGAAGGGGAGTAAAAAAAGTTTCTTGTAAATAATCACTGTATTTTTTCCCACTTACTTTTTCTATTAATAAAGCCAATAATGCAAAGTTGGTGTTGCAATAGGAAAATCCTTTGTCTGGTTTCCCCACATTTTTTATAGAATTTTTTTGGTTGATTAAAAAGCTAAGAACATCCTCATTGGTAATTTTGATTCTTTTATTCCATCCCATATTTTCCATGAAGTGAACGTAATTAGGGAGTCCACTTCGGTGATTTAATAAAGTACGAATAGTTACTCCTGGATAGTTGAATAATGGGAAATATTTGCTTAACTGGTCATCAATATTTAATTTACCATCCTGCCAAAGTTTTAAAGTGGCCATTGCCGTAAAGGTTTTGGAAACAGAGGCAATATGAAGCGAAGTGCTGTCATTCATTGATTCTAGTCCATTGAGGTGACTGCTTCCATTGTATGCTTCAAAAATAATATTCCCTTTTTTTGCAACGACTATTCCACCATTGAAGCCCTTTGTTTTTAATACCGATAAATACCAATTTTCACAAGCAATCCGCAGGCGTTCTCCATCTAATTTGCTCAATGAACCTGGATTAGGTAAATCTATTTGACTCTTGGTAGGCTCTTGCTTTGAGAAAATATTGCACGCCACCAGTGCAATAGATATAAAAATAATCACATACCTTGTTATGGCTATTTTATATTTGGAAAGGGATTTTTGAGAATTGAATAAAGAACAAAAAAGTGGGTTCATATTAATATTAAGACTTAGATAGAATATATTTGTGCAAATTAAGGAGTTATAATCATGGTAGACAAAAAAATAACCAGTTATCCCAAAGAGAAAATTAATATTTTGTTTTTGGAAAATATTAGTGATGTAGCTGTAAAGTACTTCAATGCTGCTGGCTACGTGAATGTTAGGAAATTGAACGGTGCCCTTAGTGAAGAGCAACTGATTAAAGAAATAAAAAATGTTCACCTAGTAGGTATCAGAAGCAAAACTCAGCTTACTGCTAAAGTTTTAGCTGCTGCCGAAAAATTACAGGCTATTGGCTGTTTTTGTATTGGAGTTAATCAGGTAGACCTGAAAGCCGCTACCAAACAAGGTGTGGCAGTTTTTAATGCTCCTTACAGCAACACAAGAAGTGTGGCGGAGCTGGTAATTGGGGCGTCTATTATCCTTATTCGGAAGGTTTTGGATAAAAATAAAGCAGCTCATGAAGGAATTTGGTTTAAAGATGCGACGGGTAGTTTTGAATTACGTGGAAAAACATTGGGTATTATTGGTTACGGAAATATAGGAAGCCAACTGAGCGTGTTGGCAGAAGGATTGGGAATGAAAGTGATTTATTTTGATGCTGAAACTAAACTTCCTTTGGGAAATGCAGTGAATGTTAAAACTTTAAAAGATTTGGCAAGCAAATCGGATATTGTTTCTCTACATGTACCCGAATTACCTTCTACAAAAAATTTGATTAATAAAACCATTTTGAAATCTTTTAAGAAAGGAAGTATTTTAATCAATTATGCAAGGGGTGAGGTAGTTGATATTGATGCATTGGCTAAATCCTTATCTGATGGTCATTTGGGAGGTGCAGCGATCGATGTATTTCCATGGGAACCAGAAAAAAATGGTGATAAATTCACCTCTCCTTTACAGGGATTAAACAATGTATTATTATCTCCTCATATTGGGGGTAGTACCCAAGAGGCGCAACATAATATTGGTGATGATGTAAGCTCTAAATTATTTAACTATCTCGAGAAAGGTATTAGTTATGGCTCACACACTATACCAGCCCTTAGTTTGCCACCTCAGGAAGGAACTCATAGAATTCTTCATATTCATAACAATGTGCCTGGTGTGTTGAGTGAAATCAATACCACCTTATCAAAAAATAAAATTAATATATTGGGGCAATATCTAAAAACAAATGATACAATTGGTTATGTTGTATTGGATGTAGACAAAGGGCTTAGCAAAAGTGCAATGGAATTATTGAAAAAGGTAAAGGCTACTATTAAGGTTAGAATCTTGTACTAAAGATTTTTAAGCCTTAAAAATTTTCAAATATTTCGATCATTTTTTTGATCTCTTTGCTCATCGTTGTTACGCTAGTCAACTGTTCATTCATACTTTCATTGATGAATTCCATTTTGCTGTTAACAAAAGTTCTTGCGGAGCTATGAAATTCTGTGGCGTTGGTATTTCTAATTAATGTTTTGATATTATCTGATTTTACGCCACTTCCAGGCATAATGATAATTCTGTCATTTGCTTTTTTTACTAATTTATTAAGTAGCTCTTCGCCATCGGTTGCTACTGTTTGCAGTCCGCTGGTAAGTATTCTTTCACAACCAATGGATATGATATCCTCCATCGCTTGGAAGGGGTCATTCGTTCTGTCAAATGCCCTGTGAAAAGTTACCTTCATTGGATTGGCAATTTCAACCAGTTGCTTAGATCTTTTTTTATCGACCGTTCCATCTGCATTGAGTATTCCGATCACCACACCGTCACATCCAAGATTCTTGCAGACTTCTATATCCGCTTTCATCACTTCGAATTCAATTTCACTATATAAAAAATCACCTCCTCTTGGACGGATAATAGGGTAGAGATCAATGGACAAATTTTCTCTTGCAGTTTTGATAAAACCATAAGACGGTGTGGTACCGCCTTCAGATGGGTTGTCACATAATTCAATGCGATGGGCACCTGCAGCCTGAGCTATCAGACAGCTCTCTATCGTAAAACCGATTACTTCTAGCTTAAATTTCATAGGGTAAACTTTACTGAAATACAACTAAGCGCCCAATATAAATTTTGATTCGTGTATTTTATTTTCGTCTTTCGTTTTTACTGAAAACACAAAACCTTTTTGGATGGCATAGGCACCATATTCTCCATTTTTATTCATTGCTAAATATCCTACTTGAAGTGTTTTTGCTCTCTCCGGATTTATTTTAATAATTCTTTCTACCGCTTTTTTGCAAGCTTTCTCAGGGCTAAGACCTTGTCGCATAAATTCTACTACCAAGTGTGTACCGCAGGTTCTTATAACTTCTTCCCCAACGCCACTACTGGTTGCAGCGCCTATTTCATTGTCTACAAATAAACCTGCACCTATACCAGCAGAATCTCCTACACGTCCATGGAGTTTAAATGCCATTCCACTAGTTGTTACGCCACCTGATAAATTCCCCTGTGAGTCTTTTGCCAATAATCCCATCGTATCATGGTTGGGCGTTCCATCGGGAAAAAAATTAGGTGCGAAAGGTCCATTGCCTTTATTGTTTTCAATATTTATGTGTGGTTTGTATTCGGTTTTCTTTAACCATTCTTTATAAGTATTTTCGGCACTTTGCGATAGCTTCGCCGGTTCTTTAGTGAATCCATTTTCAACTGCAAATTGTTGTGCTCCATTGCCGACTAATAAAACGTGGGGTGTATTTTCCATCACTTTTCTTGCTACAGAAATTGGATGTTTTATTTGTTCCAAGCCTGCAACCGCACCGCAATTCGAATGTTCATCCATGATACATGCATCTAGGGTAACAATGCCATCCCGATCGGGATTTCCACCTAAACCAACACAGCAGTTAATCGTATCTTCAATTTGATTGGCACCCGCTTCAATTGCATCTAAAGCTCTTCCATTAGTAGATAGTACTTTCCAAGCTGCTGCATTTACTTCCATACCTGAATCCCAGGTAGAGATGACAATGGGAAAATTAGAATAGGTTATTTGTTTTGCTAAGGCTTTCTTTGATAGCAATAGTGGTGTTGAAAGTGCGGAAAGTTGTAAAAATTTTCTTCTGTCAAGTTTATTGGCCATAGCTTTCTAAGTTTTTTTAAAGTAAATAATAGAATTGATAACATTTTTAAAACTCTAAAATTACCTTCTCTCTATTTATGATTTTGAAAAGGTAAATTTTATTACTTTCAGATACATTGTTAAAGATACTACTAAAATCTACTGTAATTCCTTCGCTATTAACTTTTCGATCTTGTTGATCCAATTTCTAATTCTTTGTGATTAAAGTACGAAATATTTAAAAAATGATTCCGCTGATTCAAAGTATTTTATTGTTACATTATAAAATATAATTTAACCGACAAAAGATCAAAGCATACCAAAAAAGCTGTGTTTTATGCTATTTGCTTTGCTTCAGTTTTAAAGAATCTAGCAATAAGTTGGTACATTGCAGTTTAGATTGAATGGTGTTGAATCCTTCTTTATATTGTAATTTATATCAATATATAACTACTTAATCAGTATAGCTTTACTATATTGTAAGCACATTAAGTGTAAGGACATTCAAAAATATTTTTTTTAAGAGGTAATATCTAACCAACGAGGTTAGCAATTTTAGTAAAATAAATGGTTTAAATGAAGCAACCATTTTCCATCAATTTTGAGTTATCTCTTAAAAAGAAATGACTAATAAAAGATGATTTATAAATGATTAAAAATAAAATGAGAAAAGAGAAGAAGGTAGGTGGAAAAAAGTCGGAATCAACTCATTCCCTTAAAGGTAAGCTTGATATTTCAAGAAGTGGAATGGGCTATGTTATTGTGGAGGGTTTGGAAAAGGACATAGTAGTAAGGCCCAATGATTTTAATCATGGTTTTCACGGTGATTTAGTAAGCGTTCAAATTACCAATGATAGTGGGAGAGGAAGACGAACAGAAGGTAAAGTAACAGAGGTGATTGAACGGCTTAGGACTACATTTATCGGCAATATTGAGGTCAATAAAAACGTTTCTTTTTTTATTGCAGCTTCTGAAAAGCCAATTCCTGATTTTTATATTCCAGTAGAAAAACTAAATGGTGCAGTCGATGGAGAAAGGGTAGTCGTTAGGCTTGTCAAGTGGAATAAATCAGATAAAAAGCCTGAGGGTGAAGTGGTGAGTATTTTAAAGTCGGAGGATATCAATGACATGGCCATGAAAGAAATTCTGATTGAAACAGGGTTTCCACTCGCCTTTGATAAGGCAGTGATGGAGGAAGCAATGAAATTATCTGAAACGATTACTCGTGAAGAATTAAAGAAGAGAAAAGATTACAGAGATATACTCACTTTCACGATTGATCCCGTAGATGCAAAAGATTTCGATGATGCTATTTCAATAAGGAATTTGGACAATGGTAATTATGAGATTGGTGTTCACATTGCTGATGTAAGTCATTTTGTAAAGCCAGATAGTATTTTGGATAAGTCAGCGTATGAAAGGGCCACCAGTGTGTATTTACCCGATAGAGTAAATCCGATGCTTCCTGAAAGAATTAGCAATGAACTTTGCTCTTTGAGGCCAAATGAAGATAAATATACTTTTTCAGTTATTTTTCAAATAACCAATCGCGGTGAGATTAAGCATAAGTGGATAGGCAGAACAATCACTCATAGCGATCATCGTTTTACATATGAAGATGTACAGCAAATTATTGAAACGAAGGAGGGGCTTCATGATAAAGCAATTTTGTTATTGGATAATTTAGCGAAGCATTTTAGAAAGGAGCGATTTGATAATGGGGCTATTAATTTTTCTTCTCAAGAAGTGCGATTTACACTTGATGAAAACGGTAAGCCTATTGGTATTGTAATCAAGGAAAGTAAAGATGCTCATAAGTTGGTTGAAGAGTTTATGTTGCTAGCCAATAGAACGATAGCCGAATATATTTCTCGGATTAAAAGCAATGGAGAGCCGATTCCTTTTCCGTATAGAATACATGCTACTCCTTCTGATGAAAAATTAAAACCTTTTGCAGCATTTGCAAAAAAATTCGGTTACACTTTTGATTTGCATGATGAAGCTGCTGTAGCTAAATCATTTAATAATTTATTGAAGGAGGTGAATGGAAAACCAGAGCAGCACGTTTTAGAGCAATTGGGAATTCGAACAATGGCTAAGGCGATCTACACTTCAAAAAACATTGGACATTACGGTTTGGGATTTGAACATTATTGTCATTTCACATCACCTATTCGTCGTTATCCTGATGTAATGGTTCACAGAGTATTGCAAAATTGTTTGGATAAGGATTTGAAGTTAGATAAGAAAATGGAAGAAAAATCCAAGCATTGCAGTGATAAGGAACGAAAAGCAATGGAAGCAGAACGCGCAGGAAATAAATACAAACAAGTGGAGTACATGAAGGACTTTCTTGGAGAAGAATTTGATGGAATTATTAGTGGAGTGGCTAGTTTTGGTTTTTTTGTAGAAACTGTTTTACACAAATGCGAAGGCATGGTAACTGTCCGCGATTTGAATGAATTTGATGATTTTAAGCTCGATGAAGCTGATTATGCGTTGGTGGGTATGCGCACAGGTAAAAAATTTAGAATGGGAGATACGGTAAAGATTAAAGTGGTGGCAGCCAATTTAGAAAAGCGACAATTGGATTATCATTGGGTACAGCAAGAAGGGACAGCGGAGCTCGATGTTGCTAAATCAAAAGTTAAAATAAAAAGGAAAAAATAATTGTTCAACGCAGATTGTTGTTTAAAAATACTCAGCAATTTTGCATTTTAGCTATTTACTTTATGCACTCTTTTTTAGAACTATCGAAATTATTCGAACAGAAATTTAATCAGCGCCATTTCCCTACTCATACGCTAACATTGTATGAGCCTGCTCAGTATATCTTGCAACTCGGGGGAAAAAGAGTTCGTCCTGTATGCGTATTAATGGGCAATGAACTTTTTGATGAAATAAATCCTGATTCATACGAAGTAGCTACAGCAATTGAATTGTTTCATAATTTCAGTTTGATCCATGATGATATAATGGACAAAGCACCACTTAGACGTGGAATGGAAACGGTTCACACAAAATATGGTGAATCCACTGCTTTGCTAGCCGGAGATGTAATGATGGTGCAATCCTACGAATACCTCAACAAAATTAAAAGAGACTATTCTCAAAAAATTTTCCAAGTTTTTAATGACACAGCCAAAGCAGTTTGTGAGGGTCAACAATTGGATATGGATTTTGAAAAAAGAACAGAAGTGAGTTTAGAAGAATATGTAAATATGATCACACTGAAAACTTCTGTGTTGTTAGCGGCAAGTTTGCAACTAGGTGCAATTTTAGGAGGTGCTGGTCAAGGTAATCAGCAACATTTATATGAATTTGGAAAAAACTTAGGCATTGCTTTTCAAGTACAGGATGATTTCTTAGATGCATTTGGTGATCCTGAAAAATTTGGCAAACAAGTAGGAGGAGATATTCTTTCTAATAAGAAAACATTCTTAATGATTCATGCTATGGAAGTGGCTTCTGATAATCAAAAAGAGGAGTTGTCAAATTTAATGCAGACTTCTACTACGCATCCGACTGAAAAAATAAATAAAGTATTGTCAATTTTTAGAGATTGCAAGGTAGATGAATGGGCAGTAGCGTTAAAAGAAAAATATGTAGAAATTGCTCTTCAACATTTAGATGAAACTGCTGTGTTGTTGGCTCGTAAAAAGCCATTGATGGAACTCACTGAATATCTGATTCAAAGGGAAAGTTAGCAATGGGTGGATTTGAATGTGTATACCATGAATCTTAATTCTTTTATCAATAATTGATCAGTTTAATTTATTTTTTCATTAGAGTTGTTGATTGATTTTTGAATAAATCAACTAAAAAAAATATTAATTTCCTTTTAAAATCTACTGTCCTTATGTCGAAATCTTTGTTCAGAACTAAAAAGATTGAAAGCATTGTAGCCGAAGGGAGTGATGATTCTCATGGTGGAGAGAGTGGTGGTTTGAAGCGAGTGCTTACCATGAAGGACCTTACTTTTTTTGGTATTGCTGCTATCCTCGGTGCTGGCAGTTTTAGTAGCTTAGGTGGTGCAGTTTTTCACGGAGGACCAGGTGTAGTGATCTTGTTTATAATTACTGCTATTGCTTGTGCCTTTACTGCTTTTTGTTATTCAGAGTTTGCAAGTCGAATACCCGTTGCCGGTAGTGCCTACACTTACGCATATGCTTCATTTGGTGAATTGTTTGCTTGGATCATCGGATGGGCGTTGATAATGGAATATTCTATCGGGAATATATATGTAGCCTACAGTTGGAGTGATTATTTTACTTCCTTTCTTCAAAAAATTAATATTCATATTCCTCAGTATCTGTGTACCAGTTATATGGAAGTTAAAGATGCATTGGCCCTAGGTAGTTCCAATAGTGAATTACTAGATGCTTGGAACAATGCACCAATGATAGGAGGGTTGAGAATAATTTTTGATTTGCCCGCATTGGTTATTAATGTGCTCATTACTTTTTTAGTTTATAGAGGTATTAAAGAAAGCCGCAATTTTAGTAATCTGATGGTGATACTAAAAATGATTGTGGTGGCATTGGTGATTCTTGTGGGAGGATACCTCGTTTTTTCAAAGGGTTTGACCTTCAATTGGATGCCTGCAAATGACAATGGAGTAAAGTCATTTATGCCCAATGGTTTTAGTGGTGTGATGGCTGCAGTGAGTGGAGTATTTTTTGCTTATATCGGATTTGATGCAGTGAGTGTATTGGCCGAAGAAAGTAAAAATCCACAACGGGATCTTCCAAGAGGAATGATTTATTCATTGGTAATATGTACAGTCGTTTATATTTTGCTTAGCTTGGTTTTATCAGGTTCAGTTGATTATAGAAAATTTGATGGGATAGGTGACCCACTTGCTTTCATATTCGAAAAACAAAATCTAAATGTAGCCTGGATGCAATTTTTTGTTGCCATAGCAGCAGTAGTTGCAATGACGAGCGTGATGTTGGTTTTTCAAATGGGACAACCAAGAATTTGGATGAGTATGAGTAGAGATGGTTTGATGCCTCCCGTTTTTCAAAAAATTCATTCAAAATATAAGACGCCTTCTTTCGCTACCATTGTTACGGGTTTGGTAGTTGGACTTCCAATTCTATTTACTGATAAAACATTTGTGCTTGATTTTACTAGTATTGCTACTTTGTTTGCATTTGTGCTAGTCTGTGGTGGAGTGTTATTGATACCTCGAAAAGAAAGACAACCAAATAAATTTCATCTACCTTATATCAATGGTCAGTTTATTTTCCCTTTGATAGTGATTGTAGCCATGCTATCAGCAAAATTTTTAAACACTCATTATTTTTCTGAGATGATAAATTTTGATTTCAACCAAAACCCTGACTACACTAATGGAAAAAGTAGTTTCATGGATTTGGCTACACCCAATATATCGCTCATTATTTTTTGGTTAACTGCTGTTGTATTGTCAATGATAACATTCCTTAAAAAATACTCTTTAATTCCATTGATGGGATTAATTACCTGCTTGTATTTACTTACGGGGATGACAAAGAGTAACTGGGCATGGTTTTTAGCATGGCTGGCAATAGGATTAGTGATCTACCTTTTATACGGGTATAAAAAAAGTAAGTTAGCAGTCTGATTCTATCTGAAAAGTAATTGCTTTTTTAGGTTGTATGAATGAAAAAATTCCTCACTCATTTACGTACCAAACTAAGTTAACTTTGAATTAATAAATTTTTTACAGTAAAATTTCACTGCACATGAAGTACCAGGAGGGAGATAAAATAATTGTTTTACTGACCAATGAAGAAGGAAAGGTGATAGAGATTATGAATGATAAAATGGTGATGATAGAGGTGAAAGGTGTTCGTTTCCCTGCTTATATGGACCAGATTGATTTTCCTTATTTCAAGATGTTTTCGGAAAAGAGGATTGTAGAAAAGAAAAAAATATTTATTGATAATGTTAAACAGGAAAAAGGGAAATTAAAAATAAAGGTTGATAATGGCGTATTCCTTGCATTGATGCCCGTTTTTGATAAAGACGTTTTTGATGATGATGTAGTTGAAAAATTCAAGATTTACTTGATCAATCAAACCGATACGGCCTTTAACTTTATTTATCGATTGTACTTTAGTGGTGAAAATAGTTTTGAATTA
>Ga0214919_10002440_pt1 | contig 29307 bp, 33 predicted proteins | sample LL1503_MetaG_FD_177994 | JGI IMG/M metagenome (GOLD analysis project Ga0214919, IMG submission 177994) | Freshwater microbial communities from Lake Lanier, Atlanta, Georgia, United States - LL-1503 | ecosystem: Environmental > Aquatic > Freshwater > Lake | place: USA: Georgia | collected... | reverse complement strand
TTTTATTTTATTTTATTTTATTTTATTTTATTTTATTTTATTTTATTTTATTTTATTTTATTTTATTTTATTTTATTTTATTTTATTTTATTTTATTTTATTATGTTTCTTTTCATTTTATTTTCTTTTCATTTTCTTTTATTTATCAATAAATTTTACATTAATAAAAAAATTGAAATACTTTTTTATGTAATGAGATGTATTAAATTTATAACAAATCAACTAAAAAGTTTAATACAACCGCAATACAATATCAACATCAATATAATGTCACAACAAATAGATAACACTAACACCGAACAATTAGAGTGCCCTATTTGCTTTGACACAATAGAAACAAATACCAACTGCGTTACAACCGAATGCGGACACAAGTTTCACTGCAGTTGCTTAATGAAGAATACCGCAACCAATGGCTTCGGGTGCCCCATGTGTCGCCAAGTTATGGCAGAAGTAGTAGATGACGACGAGAGCGTTAACAGTAGCAATTGGCTTGATTTGGATAACGACACACAGAATCCAGATGACAACGCATTAACGAGTTTCAGAATGTTCCAGCAGCAATTGGACAATGAAGAAGTAGAGGAAGACGCAGCAGTACCAGAAGCAGAAGACGACGACGAGTCAGTAGAAGAGCCGTTACCGAGTCCAGCATATTTGGCGACCAAGATGGCAGAAAAAGGAATAACGATGGAAGATATGGTAAAGGCATTGTTATTAGAGCATGACGAATATGAGGACGACTTTGAAGTATTTGACCGACGCACATCAGAAATGTATGGCGAACTACGTCGTATCATACTTAATTATCGTGTTTAAAATTAATAATTAATAATTAATAATTAATAATTAATAAATATTTAATAATAATAATAAAATAAATTAAATCAAATAATTTATTTTATTTTTTCTTTTCTAAACCAAAAATAAAATCAAAATCAAAAACAAAATCCAATCCAAAAACAAAATCTAAAACTAATCTAAAAATAAAAATAAAAATAAAAATAAAAATAAAAATAAAAAAAATTGAAATAATTTTGTAGCAATATAAGTATTCCAAATTAAACTAAATAGGATCAAAAGAACCAAATCAAAATGAACAACAATACTGTTAGAAATATGTTTATCACTGCGAATAACGAGTTATTTCCTTTGATCACGATTCCCCGAGACAAATATACAACAATGATATTATTTACATTGTTTATTATGGTAAACATATTTATCCAGGCCGCCGACAAATTAGGAGACAAAATAGAAGCAGCGGTTTACAAATTGCGTGCAGAGATAGCGACAAAAAATGATCAACTGGAAAAACAGGCGGAACAACTGAAAGCGCTCAACGACCAAATAGAAAAACAGGCGGAACAACTGAAGGCGTTCAATAATCAACTGGAGACCAAATAGACCAAATAGACCAAAACAAAATAATCAAGAACCAGAGACAAAAAGGTAGCAAGGTAAGTATAATATATTTTTTTTCTAATAACTAAAAAATATTATTAACACACCATTAGCTCCAACACCACCAAGTTCATTATTAGTAGTGATTGATGAATTTGTTGATAAAATATTACTGGCACCACCGCCACCAGAACCATAATCGGTAGCATTTTGTCCAGGCCTGGACCCGCTGCCACTTGTAGCTCCTCCTCCTGTATTTGTTCCGCAAGCACCACCTTTAGAGGTTCCAGAACCGCCACCACCTCCACAATAGGATGCACTTATTGTACTGGTTAATACACGAGGAATACTAAAAGTAGCAGTTTGAGAACTGCTATTGGAACCATTTGCATTATAATTTCCTCCAGCACCTCCAGCACCCGCCCCAAGAGATCCGCCAACTGTAACTGAACCACCCACAGCTACAACAGAAGTGTTCGCAACACCACAAAACCCACCTGCACCACCGCTACATGAATATAAAGTTGTATTATCAGCAGTAGAAAAACTGGTAGTTCTACCTGCTCCAGCTTCTACTATAGTTAAGCCCCCATTTCCTGCAGAGCCCCCAGCGCCAACTGTAATATTATATGTTCCATTTAAATTACCAGGATTAAATAACATATTACCTCCACCACCTCCGCCACGTCCAAAATACGAAATTGCAAGAGATTTATTATAATATCCACCACCGCCACCGCCACCACCACCGACGCAAATAATAGATGCATTACTGATTGCAGTATCAAACGTGATTGAACTTGTCCCGGCTATAGCCGTTATAACATAATAGTTAGTATTAATTATTTTTGTATAAGAAATATTGCTTCCTGATAAAGTAAATGGCAATGAAGTATTTATAGGTGTATTATAATCCGCAAATATTAAACGTAAATCACTTCTATTATATATATATCCCGTATCAAATGAAATTGGTGTTCTACCATCTAAAGCTGCAAATACATCTGCTAAATCTTTGACGCCACTTGATCCATCCGGTATTTTATAATTAGTATTGCCTGTTATACGACTACCTGAAGATAAGGGCATAAATATAACTGATAAATCTCTACCGTCTGCTATTTTATAATTTGTAACAGGATTAGGATTACTCATTTTATATAGAATAAGTAAAATAATATATTTTTTTGAAATAAAATTGAAAAGCTTTTTATAAAAATAAAATCAAATCAAATAATAAATCAAAAACAAATCAATAAAACGTAATTTAAATCAATAAAACGTAATCTAAATCAAATAATCAAATGTCAGAAGTGTATTTGCAAGTGATACATAAAAACATCATGAAGATGACTAATAGATGGACATTGATGAAAATAGAGAATCAAATAGAGGAATACATAAAACAAAACGAGCAGATATTATTTCAAAATGGCACAATAGAAGACGTATTAGACATCCGTGACACAATAATAACAAGAATATCACAATTAAGGAGAGAAGAACTACTAAAATCATATACAGAAGAACGAGAAAAACGAGAAGAACCAGAAAAACCAGAAGAAAGCAAAAGCAAAAGCAAAACATATCAATTCCAAAAATATTATTGTCTTATTGAAAAGAAAATTCAGCTGGAAAGAGAATTGCATGCAATAAATAACGAATTACTATTAGTTTTAGCAAAATAATAATAGTAATAGTAACAGTAATAGTAATAATAAATCAAATACCTGATATATAAAATATATTAATAATATAAAGTACTGATGGCACAAAGATTTATGAATTTTAGTCCAGCAAATATGTTATTTTTTTTATTAAATATTACAATACATGATGTACTTCATGATTTTGCATTTGACGATGGGCGGTGGAGGGATGCCAGATTAATAATAAATAATATACTTGTGGGAGGAATGTTTGAGCCGTTGTTGCAGAAAAAAAAACCACTAAGTAAAAAAGACAGGGAAATAGAAAGAAAAAGGATAGAAAATATGGCAAAAGCCAGGCGAGAACAGGATATTAGAGACAGAAACAATGACTTATTAAGTAAGGCGGAACAAATGGCAAATCACAACATACGAATGAGAGAGGGCTTGGTTATGACAAGACGAGAAGCAAAACAAGAAGCCGTAGCCATACAAACAAAATCCAAAAGACACAACATATTTAACAAAACACGGGGGAGTCAAGCTGCGCCCAGAGTAAGCATAAGCGCAAAAGGACCAGAATCCAGATCCAGGGCAATCTCAAGCGGACCAAAAGCCATGTCCACTGAAATAGCCAGGAAAATCGCACAAGTAGAAAAACGACAACAACGACAACGACAACGACAACTACAACTACAAAAACAACTACAACTACAACTACAACTACAAAAACAACTACCAATTAATATAAATTTTTCAGCATTTGAGTTTAATTTAGAATATTTTGGCAACGATATATTTTCTTGGACAATACAAAATTTTTTAACTTTGGAAAAAAATAATCAACAAAGAATATTATTTTATTTGCTTAATAAAAATACTGATGTATTTCCACATTCTAAATTTGATAAAGATGAAACATATGGTGTAGACAGTTTGATAAGGGTGCAGACAAAGAATACAAAAGTATTAGAATTTTTAGATTATCAATACGACAAAATATATATTAATTATAAACTTGTGAAATTATATTTAAAAAAAATAAAAGAATATGAAACTATTGTACCAGATATTATTCTACTTATTAGAGAAACTATTGATGAAGTTGCTCGTGCAGTTGATGGTCAAGATAAAGTTGAAATCCAAGATCGGGGCGTTGCTATTACTGATTTACAATATTTATTAGAGTTAAATGAAAACCTATTACAAAACAATTTTTTACTTGATTTCCAAGAGTTTATATCTTTCGAAAAAATAGAAGAATCTTGTATATTTTCTAATACTGTAGAAGAAACTATTTATGATCGTATTGTCGCTACAGACGGACGACCACGACGAAAAATGGGAGGGAATGTATTAAACAAAAAAACAAATGTAGCAAAAATGACGGGTGGTAATAATTTTGGTACAGATCCAGATTTATCAGCTGCTGATAATTTATCAATTATTGAAGCTATTAATAATGTGATTGATAATATTACTAAAAAAACCATCTATAACCCAACTACTAATTACGACAAGAACTCTGGTGGACTAAAGAGGGGGGGTCTTGATGCATTTATTAAAAATAACGGTCTATTGTCATTTCTTTTAAATTTACTTCGTCATCACAATCAAGCTATAATGTATAATGCTATTAGAAATAGTATATCTTTTATTGTATCAATAATACATGGAGATCCATCAGCAATTTTATTTAGTTATACACAAATATTTACTATTGATGGTCCTGGTGCTGCTGTTGGTGCTGCTGCTGGTGCTGTTGCTGCATCGGCGTCTGGTGCTGCTCCTGTTGTTGGCGTTATAGGCATGAAACAATTATTTGAAGTATACCTTCATGACGCAGAATTACGTGAGGCAGCAGCAGCTTCAGTAGCAGCAGCAGCTTCAGCAGCAGCAGCAGAAGCATTACAAGCAGCAGCACAAGCAGCAGCAGCAGCAGCAGCATTATTAGCCGCAAATGCTTGGGAGCCAAGTATTCATGGTACTTTTAAGTCAAATTTTTTAAGTACATTCACAAAAATGGGATTAATAAATATTGGTGTTTATCCCTTTCCAGTAAATATGTATCATAAAGATGAAACCGTTAATATGAATACACCTTTTGCTAATTTAGTTGATACAGGTAATATTGAAACAACGTTACTAATGAGTCAAATTGCAATTTTGCTTAATATGAGAAACAATGATTTACCGTATCCGTTAGCGACAGTTAGGCCCGCTTGGAACGCTATTAGAAACAATGTTCCAGGAGATGGCATTGATGTTAAATTATTCGGGTTGTTTGAAAGAATACCTAATATTCCTCATACTGGAGTTTTAGATAATAAAGACACCCAAAAAATAAACACCGACTCATCCAATAAATTTGTCATAAATAATGCAGCAGTCTTACCTTCAGACTTAAAGGACAGTGTTTTTTGTCCATTATCGTCAAGAAAAGATGGCATGAAGAATTGTACTGAAAAAACGGCTGGAAATGCTACTGAAACCGGAGTCATGGATTTCCAAATACAAAATACAGCAGGAGATATGTTTTATCGGGGACGAAGTAGACAAGCTCATGTTCATGGTGTAGCTAATCCCCTAACTACTTACGAAATTAACTTACAATTTCCAGGAGCCAATACTGTAAACATAAGCAAAACTTTACCATATGGTGGATCCGACTTGGAAGCTCCTCAAGCAATACAATATACATTAAACAGTTTTTATATTGCAATTGGAACTAACGTTCAATTTGCAATTATACATGCAATTGTAATGGCTACTATAAATCCATTAAATGAAAACGCAGTAGCCGTGGTAGCAAGTTTTGTCGTAGGAGTAGGAGTAGCAGGAGTAGCAGCAGCAGTAGGAGAAACAAATAATTTAATATTCGCAGGATTAGCAGGAGTAACAGCAGCAGCAGCAGCAGCAGTAGGAGTAACATCAGCAGGAGTAACAGCAGGAGTAACAGCAACCCCAGGAGTAGTAGCAGCATTAGCAGCATCATTAGCAGCATCATTAGCAGCATCATTAGCAGCAGCAGCAGCAGCAGCAGCAGCAGCAGCAGCAGCAGCAGCACCAGCATTAGCAGCAGGACCAGGAGGATTATATATATTAGCAGCAGCAGTAGTAGTATTAACATCAATAAAAGCAAGAGCAGCAGCAGTACCAGCAGCAGTACCAGCAGCAATAGCAGCAGCAATAGCAGCAGTAGAAGCAGCAGCAGCAGCAGCAGCAGCAGCAGCAGCAGCAGCAGGAGCAGGATCAGCAGAAGAAGAAGCATTACAATTTTTAAACACATTATCACCAATAGCAGAGTCCAGTAGGAAGCAAATAGCCCTGTTTGGATATTTTGATTTATTTTATAGAATCTCATTTAATTCACCTCCTCTAAGAAGTACATTTCAAGATTTAATGTATATCATATTATTAAAAGGAACTGGTGATTTATTTCAAGAAATAAATGCTGTATGTTTGTATGGAGGTTATATAAATAACACAGGTGATCCAGCATTCAATAATAATCCAGATAATTATATTAATTATAGTTTAAATAGCAATATTATACACTGGAATGCTCATGGTCACGCAAAAAGACTTTTTACGGCAAATGATCAGCCATCAGGGTGTAGATTTATTTTTTTCAGAAAGTTTGGCCAACTTGCAGAAATAAATAGCGGAGCATTTGGTGGTTACTGGGGAGATAGTAAAAAATTGATGTATTATCATGGTGCTGGCACTCGTGCTACTATAATGGCAACATATGCCGGTGTCGGTGGCGGCAATACAAGACAAACAAAGAAAAAACGATTAATTAGACGAACAAAGAAAAGAATGATAATCCGAAAAAACAAAAGACAAACTAAGAAGCGAAACCAATAAGAAGCGAAGCGAAGCGAAGCGAAGCGAAGCGAAGCGAAGCGAAGCCAAGCCAAACCGAGTGAAGCCAAGTCAAGCGAAGCGAAGCGAAGCCAATCCAATAAAAAGCGAAGCCAAACCAGTAATAAGTAAACCGAGCGAAGCCAATAAGAAGCCAAGCCAATAAGAAGCGAATCCTATAAAATTTAAGTAACCAATTAAATCCATACCACTAAAAAAAAATTGAAATACTTATTAAGTTATGAATGAGTAGTACAATTATAAACAAAAAGCAACAAGCGATTAATAACCAGCGACTAATAACCAGCGACTAATAACAACTAATAATCAATAACCAACGACTAACGACTAACAACAACTAACAAAATGTCTAACCAACATCGTGTTATTAACAGGTCTGTTCACCAGAAGTTCTGCAAGGTGTGTCAAGATGCAGGCAAGTCACTCGCAGAATACACGTCCCACAATGTCCGAGAAACCCAAAGCCCGAGTTCTCGTGTGACTTGTCCGACGCTGTTAGCCCAAGAGTGCCGGTTTTGCTTCAACAAGGGACACAGCTTGAAGTACTGCCCGCAGATAAAGAATAAAGAAGCCGGAGCCACAAGCCGCCCAGTATCCGCACCAGTAACCAAGCAAGCCTTTAAAGCTCCAACCAACGTGTTCGCAATGCTTTCCGACAGCGAATCAGATGAAGAGGGAGAGGTAAAAGAGGAGCCGACAGCGACAGCGTTAAAGCTATCGTGCCAGACAGTAGCGCCACCAGCGTCCTGGTCCTCGGGTGCGAAACGTGTGAATTTCAGGGATGTCATTGCGACGTTCAGAGAGGTGCCAGCACGAGAACCAGCAGAAGCGCAAGCAGAAGCGCAAGCGTCAGTAGCACCAGCATGGTCATCCGGCATAAAACGTATGCATTCAATCAGATCACTGGTAATCCCTGTACCGGCAGCCAAAGTGAAAGCTGTGAAACCAGTGGAAGCACCGGCAGCCCCAGTAGTAATAAGGATTAAGAGTGTCGTCATGAGAGGAAGCTGGGCTGACTGTGACTCGGATGAAATGGACGAGTTTTACGCACAGTACGAGTCAGTATACGCAAACTAAATAGCTAAATATAAATAGATAAGAATAAATAGATAAATAGCTAAGGATAAATATAAATAGATAAATAGCTAAGGATAAATATAAATAGATAAATAGCTAAGGATAAATATAAATAGATAAATAGCTAAGGATATAGGTAATAAATACGTCATAATTAATAAAAATATAGTCCCACTAAGGGACTATATTTTTCCTCTAATAAATAAATAAAATTGAAATATTATTTTTTATAAAGTAAATAAGTAATAATAAATAAAATACAAAGAATGAATTCAGTTATGACAATTAATACAGATATAAATCCAAAGACACTGAAGGAGGTGTTAATATACATTAGTTGTATATATAATAGTATATCTTATAAGTATGAATATATGGAAAAATATAACGACAGGTTTGGAATCCCATTTAATAGTGATCGCCGAAATAAATACTTCATGATTCAAGACAAGAAGGAAGACATAATAAGACATATGTTAGACAACTGGAGAGAAATAAATGAATTAAGTTTCGCAGAGTTCACCGATTGCGATACACTGAATGAGGACTTACAAGATTTATTGATGGAGACGCTGGACAGGACGTTTAATTCCGGAACAAATGAGGACCTAAACCTAACTGAAGAAGAAATCGTAGCCAAATTAGCCCCGGAGCTAACGAAAAACCTGAATGACATGATTTTCAAACGCACTGCAATCACATCAACACCATATGGCTTCATTTGAAGCCCACCTTATGGCTTCATTTGAAGCCCACCTTATGGCTTCATTTGAAGCCCACCGTATGGATACCTTTAAAATGAAGCGATAAGTGAAGCGATAATTACATTACATTATAAAACTTTTTTTATGTAAAAAATCCCGCATACCGTTAATGATGTTACCAGAATCTTTTTCTTTATTATATACAGAAACAGAATCGTCAACCAATTTCTCCCCATTATTATCGCTATTTCTTCTTCTAATACGACTATAAGTTCTAACACGATGATGGCTCTTTACACGATGATGGCTCTTTACACGATGATGGCTCTTTACACGATGATGGCTCTTTACACGATGACTTCTAACATGATGATGATGACTCTTTTTCTTATGACTTTTGCTCCGATAATGTCTCTTACCTGTTTTAACTCTTCGTTTCTTTGTAATATGCATTATAATATAAAATATATATATTATAAAATAATGTGTAAATAAATCAATGAACCAAGTTAGACAAATTAGACAAAGGATTATAATTATAAACAGTTTCCAGTCCTAAATGAGAGAGACCATGAATACCAGCAACAAGAGAAAACAACAGTAATAACTTGATAAGTTCATATGGTTTAAGAGAAGCTAATGTTTTGTAATGCATAATAAAAATAATTAACGCAGCAAAAAGGAATAAACCATTAAACACATGTGCATAAAAGGCTGGACTAAAATAAATATTCATAATTATAAAATATATAAATATAATTATAAAATATAAAAGTTATACATTTATATTATTAATACTATTATTATTATTAATGCTAATATATTAAACACTGCTACATAAAAAGATGGATAAAAATCAGAAAGCATACTATAATAATACGAGATATAATTTAAAACTCAGAAATTTAAACTTTGTAATATTTTGTCATGCTCAAAGGTCTAAAAGAAACAAGAATATAAAAATAATAAATGGTATACAAATAAAAAGGAAGCTAATAGTAAAAGACTTGTAAGATAAAATATATCCATCATCGTAATAATATTAATAATTTATTTTTAATACATAATCCATAATACATAAGACACCACACACACAAAAAATTCCAACTAAAAAACCGGCAAATATTAAAAGAGGTGTAAGATAAAGTACATTCATAATAATAATATTAATAATTTATTTTTAATACATAATACAAAATACATAAGAGACAAAAATAATAAATCAAAATAATATTTTTTATACAAAGGCGCTCCCTTTTTATCCAAAGGTGCTCTCCCTGGAATACGTAACATAAAGAAACCCATCTTCGTTTTTGTTAGCATCATAGATGCTGTTAATCGTTATATTAGATGAAAACATAGAATTATTAATAAACAAAAACAATGCATCATTTGGAGCTAAATTAATTCGTTTTCTAATAACAAAGATAAATTGCCCGATAGTGATGTCACGTGGAACTAAGTATTTATGTTTATCAATATTAGGACAGTAAATATCAAGTTGATTTTTCTCGCAAATGATGGGAATTCGGTCATTAAATTTGCGCATGATACGTTTGGATTCATCAAGTCTTTGTTGCAATGTGAATCTCTTAGAAAAGGATGAAACAGAAGGCATATTATAATTATATATTAGAGAACTTTATATTTAATATATAATAAACATAATTATTTCACTTTACTTTATTAAGAATTTTTATAAAGTCGGAATCTTCATCAAAGAAAATAGTCCATTTTGCGGAAAATAGAAGAATAATGCCGAATAATAGAAACAATGCTTTTGTCTCTTTACTAATAGGATAGTGACTAAATTTAGGATGAAAATGATAAATCAATAAAATAGACATGCAAATGCTGAAAATAAATTCAGTGATTTCTTTCCAATATAAGAGAGTCTTGTCAAACATTTCAGTGAATTCAGTATTTGTATGAGCTAAAATGATGTGTCCAAAATAGGTGAAACTGAATACGACTTTAATGATAATAATAAAAAATATAAAATAATCTAATAACGTTTCAAGTTTCATATAATATTTATATTATAACAATATTATTTCTATTTCTATTTTCTCTCATCTGAAACAACTAATGAGAGAAAATATAGTGATATATTAGATAACAACCAATAAATGGATAAACATATGCAAAATAATAATCAAATAATAACATTGTCAATATTAGTACCAATGATATCAATACTAATACTAATAGCATTTAGCATGATGTTATACAAAACATACAGGACAAAACGAACGCAGAATATATCGTATTATTTACTCAGTTTTCTTTTGTTAATAGAGACAATTGCATTATACATGTTATTAAGAAATCATATGTCTTTTACAACAATAACATTATTTACAACAATAGTAATAACAACAATATATTTCATAATGGGAACACTTTATATTTTATATATAAAACAATTGTATGCAGATGAAGAGGCAATAGAGAAGCGATTGGAAGAAAAAGATATAATAAATATATCAAAAATAGAGGATATTTGTTGAAATAAATATTAATATCAAAAAGTATTAAATAATATAATATATGAGAAAAACAATTTAAAGAGAATTGACTTATATAATATGTGTTATAATGATAGGAATTTAATAAAAATATCACTAAATTATTAACACCGTTGTTTCTTACAGCAATTCCACCTTTTCCCTACGGGTAAGGTGGAGCCAAACTTGAAAATATCAAAACGAAACAAGCAAATCCACCTTTAAAAAGGTGGAGCCAAACAAATGATCAGCCTATTCCATCTTTTTCCGCCTATTCCCTACGGGTAGGTGGAACCAAACATATCATCCACTTTCTATAGAAAAAAGGTAGTTTGTTTTGGCTCCACCTACCCGTAGGGAATAGGTGGAAAAAGGTGGATGAGGATACAGCACCCTATTTTGTATCCATTACAGCAAATAAAACTTTAAATAAATCGTTTGTCTCCCTGTGTGTCCCTGTCCCTTGTGTGTCCATATTATTGTCTGTCCTCATTCATTTTTTGCCCATATTGCCCATATTGCCCATATAGTCTTCATTGACTTAGTAAAGGTTTTGGTGGTTTTTCCTTCACAGAAAAAATACCAACATGAAAAAACATGTTGCTCCGAGTCGGTTATAGCTAAACCGATTGTTGGTTGAGTCGTTTACGCATTTTGTCCGGATTAAAAATGTCCACCTTTCAAAAGGTGGAGCCAAACCTATCCACCTTTCAAAAGGTGGAGTCAAACATTATCATCCTTGTATAATGATGTTAGGTATTTGGTAAAAGTGGAAATCAAAGTTTATCATCTTTGCTTTGATTTGGCTCCACCTTTGTAGAATGCCGTTAGGCATTCGGTAAAGGTGGAAAAAAGGTGGAAGAGGTCTCTTGGTCTAGTGGTTAGGACTTTGGACTTTGAATCCAACAGCACGAGTTCAAATCTCGTAGAGACCTAAAATATAATATTATATTTGATAAGTATAATATTATAAATTGATAATAATATGTCAAAAGCTTTTTCTCTCATGGTTTGGTTTTCAAAAGAGAAAATAAAAATAATATATATTAGGTTTAAATATAAATTAGGTATATAATATGGAGCAAAATGAAGACAACGGGAACCACAGGTAAGTAAATATATTATTACTATTTAACGATTATTGTACTAACTAAACTACATTTTTACTGGGAATAATATTGCAATCTCTTCTTCGCTGTATTCTGGAAACATTCCTACTCCGGAGTCTAACAAACTAACCATATATCGTTGAACATATACATTACCTTTTTTGTTCGGTTTCGCCAAGAACTCGGATTTGATATTTCTACTAAACTCTACAAGTTTATCGCTCCAAAACATCAAGTGGATTTTTTCATACATCGGCATAGAATTCCATTGATTCATTTGAAATACTCCTTGGGTTCGTATCGCTTGTTGTATAACATTCACATCTATTGCGGATCTGGAATCGGTTGAAATATGATATTTCATATATAATCTTCTGGAGACACCAGTAACTTTTACATCGGCGATTTCGTGCGTGATTTTTTCGTCAAAACTGATTGCGTGTCCGGGCGGTATTCTTATAATGGTTTTGCGTGCATTATACATTTTTTTGTTATCCTTTGATAATTTTGCAAACCCTTCGCCTGGTGCGGCTTCCACGTGTGAACCGATAATACATGAGAAGAACTGGTCTGTTTCGTCCAAGTTAGCCCATCCTCCAAGTATTACCGAGTTATTGAAAAGTTCATAGTCTATTGATACATCTTTATGCCATGCTTCTTTGGATGGTTTCCGGAATCGTTGAGAGAATCGGTCTGGAAGACATTGTAAGTATTTGTCGCTGAACTCGGGAGCATTTTGAAGACACTGTTTTATGTGGTTAAACACACCAAGTCTAAAGTTTCTTACGATCGGATGATGTTGACTTGACGGGTTGCCGTGTGCTCCAAAGTTACTAATGATAAATTCTGTATTATCATCAATATCAATATATTCTTTTTGTTCTTGTAAATATTTTTGGATATTGAACTTTTGTAATAACTCAGTCGGAATTGGGTATACGGATACTCCATTTAACAAAAGTTCTTGTGCAATAGTAGACATGTTGTATTATATTATTGTTTTGATATTTTGATAGTTTGATATCTTGATAGTTTAATATTATAAATAAATATAAAATATAAAATATTTCAATTTTATTTATAAGTTATTGAATTAAAACTAATATATATTAGGGCAAAAAGGGTTTAAAGACAAATTGGATATATAATATGGAGCGGGATGAAGACAAAGACAGCGAATCGGAAGCCAGCGGGACCGGACCAGATGCAAAGATAAGTAAATATATATTATTATTTAATGATTATTATTCTAATGTTTTTTATGTAGGTTTTTATTAATGTGTTTGTAAAAGTTGCTATTTGCAAACAAATTTGTTACCATGTGAGCTCACGTATATTAATTGGTTAGATTGCGATCCTTATAAGTTCGTGGCACCGGTTCAATCCCGGTCGTGAGTAAATTTAAATATTTTTTATTTAATAAAATATTTAAATACTTTATTCCTTTTTCCAAATAAATCCTCCAGCTGTTATAAGTTTATTGCAACATGCTTTACTAATATTATTGCGACAAATATTTGTAGCCTTAGATGCATCAATAATAGTATTAAATGAATTAACTAACACATTATTTATATCATACTGATTAATTTTAATTTTATATACTTTATTTTTATGATATTCTTTCATTGAGTTGCTTATTTTTTCTTTTATTTCATCCGGTCTATAAGTAATACCATTATTTTTATGATATTCTTTCATTGAGTTGCTTATTTTTTCTTTTGTTTCATTTGCTCTACCAGTAATACTATTAGTAATACTATTATTATTATAATACTCTTTTAATGAGTTGCTAATTTTTTCTTTTATTTCAGGATTATTTTGTAAATTTATTCTTCTTTTTTCAAGTGTTTCTTCTGAATGTTTTCTACCTAAATTTACACCTTTCATGACATTACTCATTTGCTTTAATTTATCTTCGCTATATTTTTTACCGTAATTTGGATGCTTTGCACCTTTCATATTCTCACTCATTCGTTTTTTTGTTTCCTCTGAATGTTTTTTGCCTTCAAAACTGCCGCCAGGGCCGCCCGCTAAAACATTATATCCATTTGGAACTTGAGAATTATATTTTTTAATATATTCAATTTCATATTTGTAACGGTCTTCATCAAAACATATTAATAAAATTTCAAATGTAAAATTTTCAATCCCATATTTTTTAGCAGCAGCTTGAAGCACTGGGCAGCCAACTCCGTTTTTAATTGTATTTTTATGCTCTCTCCATCTTGTTTCCGGATTACTTTGTTTGGTTTCACCAATATAGCATTTTTTTGTTATTGTATTAGTAATCTTGTAAATATATCCCATTGATTTATATAGCAATTATGGGATGTATTTATATTATTTTTGTATATCTATAAAAGACAAGTTATATAAATTTATATATTTCACGTAAAACAACTTAAAGAAATATCGCATATATAATATGTGATGAATACGCATAAGTATTTATTACAAGCGCATGGGTAGCGAAGCGGTCAAACGCACGTGACTTAAGATCTCGTTTCATAGAATTCGTGGGTTCGAATCCCACCTCATGCAAATAACTGTTTATTATGTGCTTCGGTAGCTCAGACGGTAGAGCACAACTCTGTTAAAGTTGCGGTCGCAGGTTCAAGCCCTGTCCGAAGCGAATTTTTATAAAATTTTATATCGTTTATATAAATGATATAAAATTAAATTACTTTTTTATAGTTTAAATCTGTAAATCAATTTAAAGATAACAGTCAACCTATTATAAGCAATGGCAAATATATATGAAAATATTGTAGGAGAATTTACTAAAATGAATTGTAAATTATTAACTACAAAAGATGAGCATACTGAATTACTAAAAATTTCAAAAAAAACTATGTATAAATTAAATTATATAGCTTCTTGTGGTCATGTTCATAATGTATTTTATAACGTATTTAAGTCACGTGGAACTGGTATTATTTGCCCCAGTTGTAAAACTAAAGAAAATGGCAATATAAAAAAGCAGCAAATGCAAAATAATGAGATTTCAAAAATATATACTATAGAACAGGAATATAATTTTATAAAAAAAATATGCGATATACTTCATACTAATTTTGAAGTAATAAAAGCTTTTGATGGATGCAATGTTGATTTAATTTTTAGACCAAAAAATAACATGGAAGATAAATGGGTAGGAATTCAGGTGAAAACAACAGGTATACGACATTTAACATATAGTTTTCATATAGATAGTAATTATAAAGACTGTCTGCTTTTATTTTATTGTCGTGAAGATGAAAATATGTGGTTATTTCCTGAAAATATTATAACAAATCAAAAAAAAGTGAGTATAGGTTATAATAAATCTAAATATAATATTTATAAAATAAATAAAGATACTATTTTTGATAAATTAAATGAATATTATGAAATAACAAGTAAATTTAGCTTTGAAAAATTAGACACACCTAATAATATTTATCAACAAAGAGAAAAGGAATTCAGAAAAAATCGTGAAGAAAAAATAGATTTTATTAAGTTTGAATATGATGAAATAGAAGGAACAGTTTATGATTTTAAAATAGGCAATTTAAAAATTCAAGAAAAGGTAACTATGGAGTATGATAGAGAAAATAGCTATAAATTTTGTTTGTGTAAACATGATGGAACAAAAAATAAAAAACAAATTTATAAACAATATAACATAGGAGATAATGACTTTTATTGGTTAAATTGTGAGAATATAAACATATTTTTTGTTATTCCTGAAAAAATATTAATAGATAAAGGTATAGTTGGAAATATTAGTAACAAAAAAACCTTTTTTTTTAAAGTTGTAGTTAAAGATAAGCTTCATAATAATAGTTCTTGGTTGAAAAATTATATGTTTAGTTATGAAAATATTGATAAAGAAAGACTAATACATATTTTAAATCAATAATGAAATATTAATTAACAAAATTCATACCATAAAACATTTTTATATCGTTTACATAAATGATATAAAATTGAAATAGATTAAGGATACAAAAAAGAATACAACATAAACATAAACAATGGCCAAAGAAACCGATTCCAACACAAAAATAATAATAGAAGAATTTGATGAAATATTTGCAATACTAAACGATAAACAAATACAAAAGGAATTGATATACTTATATTCATGTTCGCAAACAGAATTTTGTCGCAATGGAAAAATATCACAAGAAATCGGTCGTGCAAGAGAAGACGATTTGAAAGCAATATTGCAATTACATATCGGAGACAGATTTAATTGCAATATTGACGACAATACGGAGAATGGAGCGGATTGTATATTTAATTCCCCAATTTCCATAAAACATATCGGAGATGCCATTGGAAAAGGTTCTATAAAAGCCAAATGGACATCCGATGAAACAAAAGCACGAAATTACATTGCACAAATGTTATTATTAGACAAAAAAAATTATACTCATATGTTATTAGTTTACATTGACGTAAAAAAACAACACACGATACAAATAATAGGAATATCTTCTGAACAAGTCATGGATGCAGTAAGACATTTACAAGAAAGCGCATTTAAAACCGCATTTGGCACAAATACTCGTGGAGTTGAATATAGCAAGGAGATGATAAAAGCATTATTACAAAGAAAATATTTTCAAATTGATATATCCAATGTTGAGCTACAAGGAGGTATTGACCCGATTCAGCGAAGACAATTATTAATCGCATCAGTTAAACCATAATAACCAAAATAAAGATAATAATAAAATTGAATATAAAAAATAATAATAAAGATAGTCAACCAATATATATTAAAGTAAACTAAATCAAAACAAAATAACAATGACTACAATGATGACCACTGAATCAAATATTATTTATAACGAAGATTGCATTGCCGGCATGAAAAAGTTACAAAGTGAAATAGCAGATATTATCATTTGCGATCCCCCATACAATATAGGAAAGGATTTTGGAAACAACAGCGATAAACAAGACATGGATATATATTTATTATGGTGCGACGAATGGATTCAAGAGTGCCTCCGAATTCTAAAACCCCAAGGAACCCTCTATATTTACGGATTCAGCGAAACACTTGCCTTTATTAGAACCCGAATTAAATGCAATGTGAGATGGTTAATTTGGCATTACACAAATAAAGTTTGCCCCAAACTCAACTTTTGGCAACGAAGCCACGAGAGCATATTATGCTGTTACAAGAACAAACCAATATTTAATTGTGACGATGTAAGAGAGCCGTATACGGACACATATTTAAAAAATGCGGCAGGGAAGGTAAGGAAGGCGACAAAAGGTAGATTCAGTAAAGGTGACACCGAAACAACATATACGGCACATGAAGGTGGAGCATTGCCGAGGGATGTGATAAAATTGCCGGCTTTAGCGGGCGGAGCAGGTAAAAAAGAGCGAGTCAACCATCCAACCCAAAAGCCGTTATCATTATGTGACACGCTAATAAAAGCATCATTAAATAAAAATTCACAGACGCTATTAGTAGTGCCTTTTGTTGGGTCAGGATCAGAATGTGTTTCGGCGAAAAAAAATAATGTGAATTATATAGGTTTTGAAATAAATAGTGAATATGTAGCTTTAACAAATGAACGATTATTATTGGCAGCAAATGATGATATAAGTGAACAAGTAACTGATGAACAAGTAACTGATGAACAAGTAACTGATGAACAAGTAACAAATGAACTATAAATAATACAAATAATTTATAATAACATATCAGGTAATTGAATATAATTATATTTAGGTTTGTTGCTGACGGTAGCGCTGGCAACAATAAATTTTTTTATGTCATCCGTCATTGTAATATGAATCCAGAGTTGCGACGACATGCTAAACGTGATGGACATTTTGCAACCATTGATTTCATTTGTAGTCCAGCCGACTTGCGAATCCTTATTTTTTCCTCGTTTGCCGATAGTTGGTTGCCACGAATAAGACGCCGGATCTAAAACCAAATAGTTGCTGGGAATTAGAAGCCAATCGTAACCGATGATGCTATCGCTGACACACGCACTTTCATCTCTAATGATAAACGAGTAATATTCAAAGTTTTTCCGGCTATTAATTTCTTGGATAATATCGGAAGGAACACCGCAGTTCTTTTCGCTGCAAACAGTTGTTAAGCGATAGGAACTAATATCAATGCTTCTTTTGTTAGGTGCGTATTTTGCGGACTTGTTGCTGATTCGCCCGATAGAGGAATCAATATCCATGCCGGATAAGTGGCTGCCGTCGCTTTTTGAAAACACATTGATTCCGACGGATGTAAATATGAGCGAATTCAAATCTTCCCATATTGTTTCATTGATAGGCGACGAGTTAATTAAATGGTAGCCGATGACACATTTGTTGAATTTTGCATCAAATAGCGAGACGAATGACATAACGTCATCAACTTTCTTTGTTACCAACTCTGATGACTCCGAAATATTTAATTGTTGCGACATTTTGAAATATTAGTATTAGTTGTTTATTAGTATTTAAATTGTTAAATAATATATTTGTAAAAAAGATTTCAATTTTTTCTACCTTTTTCCACCTTCTTCCACCTTTGAAAAGGTGGAGCCAAACAATTCTACATTTTTTCCACTTTTGAAAAGGTGGAGCCAAATTAAATAAATCCGTCTACCCGTAGAGAATATGTTCTAATTTGTTTTATTCCAACCCTAAAATAATAATAACATATTTCAAAACTATTATCATAAAAAAATTATAATCATAACATAACCACATTCAAAATAAAACTCAAACTATCAAATCGGATATTTTTTATTATCATTATTTTCTTATTTATAATTGACGCAATAAAATTATATATACATATATTAAATTATTTATAGTGAATCATTATCTTCGTTATCTGAATTATTGTCAATATCATCACTGTCACTATCAACTTCATTGTTTTGTAATTTTTTTAAAAATTCTTTCACATTTTCAGAAACACCTGCAATTCGTGATGAACTTTTTGCACGCAAATTTCCAACATTGATGATTTTCTTTATTTTTGTATCCGATAAATTATTGTATGCTTGTATAATAAAGGTTTCCCATTTTTCTCTCCATTGATTGTACTGAATAGTATGCATATCATTAATAATCGCACCAATGAATTTTTTGAAAATATCTTTCTTCTTTTTTGCAGATACAGTTCGTTCTGGATCACATGAATCTATCATATGAAGTATATTGGTAAGATTGTCTGTTATGGGAATTGTATCTCCCATAATTAATGGAATATGCGCCGCAAAACTCAAATGAAAATGTTGAGGTCCGAGTGCTGCACCTACTAAAACTTGAAACGCAAATCCTAATTCTCCACGATTTTTTGTTTTTTTAAAACTATTTGTCCAAACACGATGGAGTAATTCAATATCTTGATAATTTGAATTTGCACGACCAATTAACGTCTCCGCCATTGTAACCCAAGGACGATATTTACGATTTTCCAATAATTGTCCAAACGTCAATTGAATACCCTTGTTCAAATTCTCATAAATCTGTGCAAACTGGTCTGGGGTTGCATCTGTAATATTTTGTTGCGGAATTACCGCAGAATCCCAACGGCGTGTTAATGTTCGGTCGGCACACATAACATTATAGTCAATTGATTCGCCATCGGGTTGTAATTTAATTTTAAACGCCCCATCCCGAAAAAGCCACAGTGTGGTGCTTCGGTTTCCGCCATCAACAATTTGACTATTCGTAATACACATTGTAGGAATAGGGAACCCTTGCAAAATGCTGCATATAAACGATTGTTGCATATCAAGATTCCATACGAAATCACGATTACATTCTGCGACCTTGATTGGTTTACTGTCATCATAATTTTGCATGTCACGACGACCCGCAAATTTATCCAAGAAATTGCTAATAGTGGTGGTTTGAAAAGTAGTATTCATTGTATTAATTGTGTTGTGTCTCTTGTTTTATTTGTTGTATTTGTTGTAAAATTAAAATAATAAATTTCAATTTTTTTTATAAACTATATCGTATAAAAGTAAAAGTAAAAAATAAAATTGAAAGATTTTATAAAGTTACAATTATGTTAACTAACCAAAATAAACAATGCCTGCTGCAACTATTGCTTCTATTGTGAATACTGCTGCAACTATTAATGATATCGTCGCTATTATGAAGACTTACGAGTTATGTTTAAGTGATAGATTTAAAAAGTATATTACTTATAGTAATTTTGTCTGTATAGATGATGTGCTTAAATCATTTGCAAGAGCAATATTATATATATTCCAAAAGGAAAGCGAAGAGACAAAAATAACTCAAATATTAAATATTTTTGGAAATTATGAAAAATATTTAACAAACGGATATCACAAGTATAGTCATCATTATTATAATAATTATTTTAATATATCAGCAAAAGGTTTACAAATAATAATTGCAAAAGAAATATTGCATGTAATAACCAAGCAAATAAAATTTAAAAAAATAAATGATACAAACATAACAAAAATAATTGGTATTTTGAAGAATTATGAGGACAATTTAACAGATGGATTTAGATATTATCTTGGTGGAGAATACGACGAAGTAGATGATGTGTTAAAAACAATAGCCACAGAAATACTTGAAAATATATAATCATCAATCAACAAACATTAAAATTAAATAAATAAAATTATCAATATTTTTTATTTAATATATTTTTTATTGCAGAATATTTTGGCTCCACCTTATCTGGTTGAAAGAAAATGTAGAAAAAATATGGGATTGTTTGGCTCCACCTTTTCAAAGGTGGAAAAGGTGGAAAAAAGGTGGAAAAAAGGTGGAAATTATTGAAACGCCTTGACACACTCCCAAAGCTTCGCAGACTCATCCAAAGTAAACGCACCACGCTTCTGAGCCAAGTTCAAAAACGTGACAATAAGCTGTAGCGCCTCATTCTGATTAGTCACAGGTACATCAACAAGACGGGTCTTAACGTTTCCAGCAGCAGTAGGTAATTCAGTAGTAGAATTGGATTCCATATTATATTTATAATTATGCACATTTTGTTTAAATCCTTTTTAATCAAAATATATTAATTAAATATGCCACAAACCAGCCCATACAGGGCTGACCTGGGTATCTCCTTTAACATTAAGTTTAAACGGGCAACTATAATCGTTACGTAGGGCTACACATGGGTTGCAAGCGCCCTTGGCAAAACTGAATCCAGGCATTTCATTAGGAATATCATTATTTTGAATAGTAGTTGCACTAACAATATAGTTATCAATATAATTATCTTTCCTAATTTTTTGCATAACAGACTTGTTATTTTCATCAGAAGAGCATTTAATTATATTTTTATTTTGCCGGTCTTTGCCGCCATATAATAAAAATTTCCCCTCTTTAGTATTCCACGACATAACACGCTTTGCAGCGGTTTCGTTATAAGTTTTTTGCGCATGATCTAATGCATCGCTAACATTAATTTTAATAATAGGATTGCGCCACACCGCATCTTGATATTGATATTTAGTAGCAGCAGACCAAGGCCAATATCCGCTGTTTAGAAGCTGTGTGACTTCTTCGGGAGACGCTTGTTCTTGCAAAATATCTATATTGTATTGATTATTATTATCGTTGACGGTGGTTTGAAATATATTGAACCGCTGGATTAAATCGGAAGACCATGTGAAGCCTTCTTTAACGGATACAAACTCTTTCAATATAGGATTTAAAACAATATAAAGAGAAATAAGAATAATAATAGTTAGAGACAAAATCAATATATTATAGCTATATTTCATTAACATATAGCTATAATAATTTGTAGACAAACAACTAATAAAATAAAACAAATAAACCAAAAAAGAAAAAGTATTTAAATAATGAAAGACATGCGAGAAACAGACATGTAAGAAAATCTAAATAAAATAATAAACACAGCAGCAAGTCCAGCCGCTAATTTAACATTATACATAGCAGCTAAAGCAATAAACATAATTAAGATTAAATTGCCTAAAAACGTGTCAAAAAGATAAACAAAGAGGCTGGGAGCGACAAACATAACAACCCACATAACAAGAAGAATAGTAATCAATCCAACAAGGAGATTCATATTTTTTTTGGAAAACATGGATTCAAGCGACATTATATATAATCATTATAAAAAAATATATATAATTTATAACTTTTTTCACAAGTTATGATATTTATAGCAAACGCAGATTATTTTGTTAATTCTAAACGAAACTTGGGACCTTCTTTATTATACGTATTATATATAGTATAGTTACTATTATACATATAATCTTCTATTTGCATTTTTTCAGGTATTCCCATTTTGTAGTTATAACTTTTACATATTTCTTCTACATTTATATTAGCATCTACGCAACATAGATTGGTAATAAAACCCAACTTTCCTCCTTCACACGGTGAAAAACGAGGAATATTTTTACCAAATTCTTTGGAAAGATGTTTTATTGCGAGTTTATAAACACCACCTGAGATTGTGACGGTAAAACAATTGACAAACATAATTATTATGATAATATATATTTATTAATTATTCTTAAGTTATTTTTTTATATTTTATACAAACAATGTAAAAAAATGAACAAAATAAACAAACAAACGAATATATCTAAACCCCAGTAGATCCAAACCCACCAGCCCCTCTTGAAGTAGCCGCACCTAAATCAGTCATATTTTCAACAATATTTACATAAATTGGCATTAACGCAGGTGCACAAACCTGCAACAACCTGTCATGAACTCCGCATTTATATGTTTCAGTGAAACAGTCAAACATGCCAATAATGCTGCCACGATAACCCGCATCAATAATTCCAGTTGCATTGGCTAAACGCAGGGGAGTTTTAGATAAACTGGAGCGGGGGTGAATATAGTAACCGGTATGATAAAAATCAGTAGAACAATTTACATAATAGTTTTGAGCACTGCAGCAAATTTGAAAATTAACTTTATTCGCTCCATTATCCCTGAAAAACTCGGTTGTTTCGGGCAAGAACAAATCAAATCCCGCATCAAAGAAATGTGGATCTCTCATAATTTTATCATTATGCTTTTTAGCTGCATTCTTATATTTATCTTGTAATTGTTCATCACCTTCAATGTAAATATTTAAACACATTACACGATCAATATTTGTTTTGGTAGTAAACGTTTTAATAAACTCTTTAAATGGATTAGCTGCATCAGCATTAGCACCAGTAGTAGCAGAAGTAGCAGAAGTATAAACGAATTGCATGTCTAAATAATATAGTCAAAATATCTTTAAATTATTATAATAAATTATATAAATTAACAAAATGTAATATAAAATAATACAAATGTAATACAAAATAATACAAAATATAATATATAATATATTTATTATATGAGCATAGACTTGGATATAAATAACTATACGATAAATGATTTAATAAACTTTTTTAAATTACAACAAACTTATACCCAGAATGATTTAAATAATAATGAAAAAGACATGTCAATAAAAATTATTTCAAGTGATTATGAAGATAACCATAAATATAATTTATTAAATTTTATACAAACTACCAAAAATATATTATCTGCAAAATTGCAGCCAATAACTTATAATACAAATACAAATACAAATACGAATACAAATACAAAAAAACCAATAAAAGCAATAAAAAGTAGCAATGAAAAATATACGGATGAATTTGATGAACAAGACGAATCCGTATTAAATCAGGATAATGATAATCAAATAGGTCAAATTATAAATCCAATGTCACCACATCCAGCGTTACAAACACAACATATACCAAAAACAAAGATTAATGGTTACAATAATGACAGCCGAATAACAAACTACGTTTTTAATACATTATTTAGGGATGATTATGAAGGATCCACATCAACAGATTGTACATTTACATTACCAAAAAGAATGACAAATATAATATCATTAACGCTTTCTGGTATTCAATATCCAAATTATGCATTTACATTTTCAAACAGTAAAGATACAACTACAATATATATTAGCGAGGATACAACAGGTAATCAGGGGCTTGTTGTTATTCCGGAAGGAAACTATACAATAGACCAATTTCCAAAAATATTAGAAAAATATATAAATTTAACAATAGTTGGATATTATAATTTAGAAGGACCAAATAGATTTACAGTCACAATAGATCCGTATACACATTTTACAACAATATCAAATGCGACATATACATTTACAATGAATACTGCAAAAGGTCATTTTCTAAAATGCCCTATGATGCCCAGTTTCTCTGCTCCAAATCCGAAAACAGGTATTTCAAGACAGACCCTTGTAAATACATTAGGTTATCAGATCGGATTCAGACAAATGGAATATTCTGGTGCGCTAAGTTATACATCAGAATCATTATTTGACACATCATATACCGATTATGTATATTTTATATTAAATGACTTTTGCAATAATCAGTCAAGTAATAATTATAGTATGTTTCAAAATCAATTATTTGATAATAATATTTTAGCTATTATCCCCATCACAACACCTGCATTCACATCAACATTTGATAATAATTCTAATTTTATTTACAAAACAAGAAACTATTTTGGTCCCGTTAATATTTCTAAAATATCTATAAAGTTAACAAATCAGTTTGGATTTCCTATTAATATGTATTCATCTGATTATGTATTTTGTTTGCAAACGGTAGATATTTATAACAATGTAAGCAATTATAAATCAACAAATGTATCTATTATTTAAAGCTACTGTAGAATTTAAGCTACTGTAGAATTTAAGCTACTGTAGAATTTAAGCTACTGTACAATTTAATTTATAACAGAATTTTAAGTAACCCACTTTTCTTATATAATTTAAAAAAAATTGAAATACTTTTTAAATTATAGTAAAATTGCATAGCCTTATAAATCATACTTAAAAGTTAAATCCTAATCAACTAATAAAATGAATTCCAATACCAATACTGACGCTGAATTAAGCCTATGCATTCCTCGTGTGTTTGCGAATATTGACGAGAAGCGAGTCCGCAGCGTTATTGAGCAGCTTTTAGGAAAGATATCCAGAGTTGACATCATTGAGCGAACCAACGAAAAAGGAGAAAAATACAAGCGGGTGTTTGTGCATTTTGACCATTGGTTTGAAACTGCCGACGCCCAGACAGCCAAGTCCAGACTCATTGAAGGAAAGGAAATCAAAATTGTGTATGACGACCCATGGTTTTGGAAGGTGTCAGCCAATAAGGTTTCCGTCAATGCGAGACCAAAGCAAAGAATCAACTTGCAGCAACCAACTGCAAAACCTCCTCCAAGACTTGAGTTGGACGAATCAAAAGAGCCTCAGCGTAGTTCCTATAATCAAGATCCCAGGGACTATAGACATCAGGATCCCAGGGACTACAGGCACCAGGATCACAGACATCAGGATCCCAGGGACTACAGGCACCAGGATCACCGGGACTACAGACACCAAGATCCCCGGGACTACAGACACCAAGATCCCCGGGACTACAGGCAACAAGATCCCAGGGACTACAGACAACAGGATCACAGGCAACAAGATCCCAGGGACTACAGGCAACAAGATCCCAGAGGTTATAATCAAGATCCCAGGGACCACAGACATCATCAAGTTCCGAAGGTCCACAAGCAGACAATTGCATCAGCATTACAGGTCCCTAACCCTACAATGGAATCAAAACCTGTATCCGTTGCAGTAACGGCACCAGTAACGGCACCAGTAACGGCACCAGTAAAAGAGCCAAAGGTAAAAGAGACAAAGCCAAAATACAAAAAGGAGCCAAAGACAAAAACCAAGGTAATAGTTAACACGGAAGCAGAACTGGAATCGGGAGAAGAAACACAAGCGGAAGCGGCAGAACACCTTGCATCAGAGACCCAAGAAGAAAAATAAATAACGTAGTTAGTAGTTAGTAGTTAGTAGTTATAAATAGAATAAAAATAAAATAAAAATAAAAAAGGGTTGCTAAAGATTCGTAAAACCTCAAAGAGGTAATCCCTTTTTTATGCAATAAATAAAATAGGTTTACAATGAAATAAAAATAAAACAAAATATACTAATAATAAATAATAAATGAAACAGATAAGACAAATAAAACAAATGGATACAAATGGATATAGATTAGAGAAAACTCCAAATAGTTGTAGTTATTCGTTATACATAAAAGGAGATTATAAGGAAGAATTATTTTTGTCTTTACCACAGATACCAAATATGTTTTACGATGACCAAGAAAATAAGATAATATTTGTGGCGGAGTCAGTAACCAAATTGTTACCATGTCTAACAGAGAAAACAAAAGATACACTAACATATTTACAAGCGTTAAGCATGATAAAATGTTTGAGTAAGCAAATGAATAATTTGAAAAGGATGAGCAATTTGATATTTTACGGTTTTGATTTAGATGATATATTAGTGATAAACGAAAACACTTTTATAATAGTAAGCACAAATCATTTGTTAAAAATAGATGATGAGAGAAATAACAATATAATATTTAATTGTCCATTTATGTTGCCATATTTTTCAAGTCCAGAATTGATAGCAGTAAAATCCTTACCAACAGAAGTAGATTACCGAACAAGTTATTATAGTTTAGGTGCATTAATAACATTTTGTTTAACAAATAAATATTTGTTTGTTGGAAATGAAGTAATGAGAGAAACAGATATAGAAAAAGTATTACAACCCATTTTTTACACAAAGGCGTATTGGTTTTTAAAGAGATGTTTAAAACAAAAATATGAACAAAGAAATATATTATTTATTTAATTATCTCATTTTATGATATAACATATATGTCGTTAGCAACCTTTAAAAAAAAATCAACAAATAAATATTCAACTGCAACAAAACGTTCTGGAAAACCGCCAGGAGGTTTTTGGTTACCTCAAGGTCCCTTTGGACGTGCAAATACATTGAATTCCGTCATTTTTACCGAAGCACTTAAACAGTATGGCGCAGTAGGATTTTCTTTAGAAGGCGGACATCGCTCTATTCCTGTTGGAAAAGACATGGTATTTAGTCAACAAGGCACCCGTTATAAAGGTATTTATCCTATAGGGCATGGTGGACATCATGGCAAATATTATCAGGCTGAGCCATTATTAAATGCAGGTGATGCCAAAGTTCTTGTAGAAGGCAATCAAAGTAATTATATAAAACCTTCTACGTTATCCACAAAAGGTATGTTGGCTCAAAAGTATAGATGGATACATTCAGGACAGTATCCAAACAATTGGGTGCAGCCAAATTATACAGGGAACCAAACGGATTCCGCAAGTCAAGGTGTGTATATTCAAAATTTAAGTGCGGCGAATGACTGTGTCGTTGATGTAAATTCAACCGAAAAATATATAGGTAATATAAAATCATGTGGTCCCGCTGATTGTCGCACTACTCCGGCTCGTGGATACACAATGAACATATTACAATCAAATGCACCTTATACAAAGACCTTATATGTACCACAAGACTCCAGTCAGCACACATTAAGAATACAAAGAAAATGCGCAAATCCCGGACCACAACAGAAACCATTTCCTTATGCGGTACAAACAGGAACTGGAATTCTTAGCGGTGGATCAACAACCGTATCCGTTGGCAGCTCATGTGGTACATCTAATTATTTTTTGACACCTCCTGCTTGGTATACCAGAGGATAAATCAACAACAAATAAAATCCAAATAATATATATTATTAATAAAACAACTTAAAGACAACATAAGTATTTAATATGGGACCGGGCTTAGCTCAGTTGGTAGAGCATTTGACTGTAGTTGTAGAGCATATCTTGTAACTTTTCATAGGTGTAAAGTAGGTATCAAATTGTCGCTGGTTCGATTCCGGCAGCCCGGATCTGTGTTTCTCTAATAGAAATATAATTATCAACCAAATTATAATTATATTTTATATAAATGAAATCAATAAAACATATATTTGGTTCTTTCTGATTCATAATTTTTAAAAAAAACTTTCCAACATACACTATTTTCATGTCCTAATAGCGACGGCACTTCTTGTTCAATAACTAATGGCGGAAATACAACTGCTTGATTAAACAAGATATTTAAATAAGTATCTATTGAAACAATTTCTTGTTCAATAGAACGTACGCAAAATTTTTTATAAACATCTATATATTGTTGGCATGATTTCATTTTATTACAAAATTCAATATACGTTGGTTGTAATAAATATTCCATATATGGTATATCTGTATTTTTAACAATATATCCTTGAGTTCCACCTAAATAATATCGGTGCGTTACTTTTGTTCCTGGAACGGCTGTTAATTCGGTATATTTTCTATTAATTGTTAAAAATTTAGAATAATCGACATCTCGTGCCGGTATCCATCCTATACTCATCATTTTGTGTATTCCGTATTCATGCCAATTACCTATTATTTCCTCTATTAAAGCCAAAAACCCTTCTTTATAAAGAGCAACATCATCCTCTAAAATAATACTGAAATCATAAACACCTTTGCTATTTGTTGCATATTCCAATGCTCGTATGTGGCTACGTGCACAACAAATATATTTAAAGTTTGTTTCATCATTATACCCATGTAAATAATCTTTAGAATTATGAATCATTGACGCCTCTAAATAATGTACATTTACTGCCTTTTCTAACATAGCAAATTGTTCTCTTATTTTAATTTGTCTGTCCTCTGTAGCACTTATTACAATAAATTGATAACTCATTATATTATATTATAATATATAATATAATATATTTAACTTAATTCTCTGTTTTATTAACTTCTGTTTTATCAGCAACTAACTCAATAACATCTTTTGATTCAATAACTTCTGTTTTATCATGTTCTTTTAGTTTGTTGCATTTGGACTCATTACATTTGGACTCATTACATTTGGACTCATTACATTTGGACTCATTACATTTGGACTCATTACATTTGGACTCATTACATTTGGACTCATTACATTTGGACTCATTACATTTGG
>Ga0214919_10002438_pt1 | contig 29313 bp, 52 predicted proteins | sample LL1503_MetaG_FD_177994 | JGI IMG/M metagenome (GOLD analysis project Ga0214919, IMG submission 177994) | Freshwater microbial communities from Lake Lanier, Atlanta, Georgia, United States - LL-1503 | ecosystem: Environmental > Aquatic > Freshwater > Lake | place: USA: Georgia | collected... | reverse complement strand
CACACCATGAGCACCACCACCACCACCACCACCGCCACCGCCAAGCCCACCGGCTCCAGCATCCCCGAGGTCGCCTGCATCATCGAGGCCATCTCCATGCTGGTGTCGGAGACGGAGCCGACCACCGCCCCCGCTGACAGCGTCAAGGCGTTCGACGACGGCCTCCGCTCCCTGCTCGGCAACCACGGCGGGGCCATCTGGGGCACCCAGTGGACGCAAGCCCAAGCCGCCCTCCGCGCGCTCAAGCCCTACGTCCTCGCCCTGCCCAAGCCCCCCGCCGCCAAGCGTGGCCCGAAGCCCAAGACCCCGCTGGTCGTCGAAATCGCTGACGGCTCCACCACCGAGCTCTAAGCCCCCAGCCCAAGGACGAAACAGCCCCAGCCAACGCTGGGCTGTATGGCGGTCAAGCCGCCACTGACGAGTCCCCCCGCTGAGTCCCCGACTCAAGCCCCGACTCTGAGCCACTCCCCTCTCCCCCACACACACCATGCCCACACCCAACAAGCCCGAGTCCGAAGCCGAAGCCCACTACCGCTGCCACGCCAGCGTGCAGACCATCCAGCGTATGCTGTGCGAGTACGAGCGAGCCCTCGACTCCTACAACAAGCAGCCGCTGATGCTGGCGGACAGCGGCAAGTCCCCGACCCAGCGTCTGGAGGACGCGGCCATCATGCTCTCCGCTATGACTGGCACCCTGCTGGTCTGCACCCGAGACCGCCTCGACTACTGAGCACCACTCTCCACCCCACCACCATGAAACAACCCAGCCAGCCAGTGGTCATCTCCCACGACGACCAAGACCTCCTGCTCCGCGACATCAGCGTGGCAGTCTCCACCCTGCTGTCCATCCAGTACAAACTCAAGCACCAGCAGCCCATCCTGCAAGAGCAGGTGGAGGCGGTGTGCGAGGCCATGTCTGGCATCGACTACACGCTCCAGCGTGACACCTACGAGGGCAAGCAGGAGCCCCGCTAAGCCCCGATTTCACACCGCACCATGCACCTTCACGCCGCCTTGATTTGGTCCAGCGTATCGGAGTCCCCCCGCTCGCTGTTCATCACCCCACAAAAAACTACGGTCACGGAGTCTCTGGCCAGCATCGAACTGTTCTTCGCCCCTCTCACTGGCGACACCTACCACGCTGAGAACGACTACAGGCTCGCCCATATCTGGGTGACTGGCAAGGACTTGCCCATCCCTGTTCCTGTCCCCCTGCAACTGTGGGGTCCAGTGGTCAGGGATGTGACCAGCCAGCATGACCTCACTGCTCTCTGGCAGATGGCTGAGGCCATCTTGTACGGCCTCAAAATCGGGAGGGCTATCTAACATGAGCCCCACCCTCTGCTTCTTCGAGTTCACCAACGACACGGCACTGTTCGCCTTTGGCGGTGCGGCCGCTGGACTGGTGCTGTTCATCGTGCTCTGCTACGCCTTTGGCGACGAACAGGACTGGCCCCGCTAAGCCCCGCTTTTAGACACGCTCTGCCCGCTGGCTGGCTGGCTCGCTGGGCTCTGCCCGCCGCCCGCTCGCTGGGCTGGGCTCTGCCCCGCTCGCTGGGCCCTGCCGTCCGCTGCCCCGCTCAAGCCCCGCTTTCACCCCGCACCACCCCGACTCAAGCCCCGCTTTCACCCACCCACACCAAACAATGAACAACCAAGACTCCGACAACAAACCCAAGCCTACTATCTGCCAACACGGCCAACACATTGGCCAATCATACTGGCTCCACGATGGTCACGGCATCCCGCTGGCTAAGGTCTGCAATCACTGCAAGCAGACTGTCGTTATGCGTTACCGCCCCGACATCTTCACTCCCTACATTTCGGAGGAGCCCATCGAGCCCGAATACTAGGCCCCAGACCGGGGAGCCAAATCTAGCCGCTACTACTCTTTTCCCACCACCACCACCACCACCACAACTAACCACCATGCCCTCGCTGTACCCTCGAAAGAAAAGCACTACCAAAAAGGTCTGTGCCATCTGTCAGAAAAACAAGCATCTGCACCACTTCCACATCACTAAGTGGGATGCCCATACCAAAATCCAACGCCACTCCTATTGCAAGCCATGCCTTCAGCAGTACATGGCTGACCGCTACCGCTACCTCACCAAATAACCACATGGCTCACGACAAACGATACCATATGCTGGTGACTCTGTTGGCTGTATCATCCGAGTCGCTGTATAGGGCGGCAGATGGGGAGGACACTCCCTATGGCACTCTTAACCAGTACCAGATGCGTGAGGCCAACAGGATTGCCGATGCAATACACTCGTTCATCAACTCTCTGCCTACTGTTGGTGAGTCCAAGCAGGAGCAGTTGGAGGTTAGTTGGACGAAGGCGATGCATCTGCTGGAGTCACTAGACCGCTTCGACAAATGAACATCTTTTACCTCTCCGAGTGCCCATTTGAGGCCGCTCGTATGCAATGCGACAAGCACGTGGTCAAGATGGCGGTGGAGACTGCCCAGATGCTCTCCACTGTGCTGGGAGGCCCATATAAGCCCACGCACGCCAATCACCCAAGCACCATCTGGGCTGGCAAGCATACCATCTGGGCTTACGACCACTACCTTGCTCTATGTGCCGAGTACCAGTTCCGCTATGGAAGGGTGCATAAATGCTTGGAGCACGCTGATTTGTTTCAGCAGTTGATGATTCAACAGCGTCCTGTTTGGCAACGACCAGCATGGGAGGACCCTCCTCAATGTATGCCAGAGCAGTACCATGGACCAGACACAGTAGAGGCTTACAGGAACTACTATGCTGGCGAAAAGGCCTACTTTGCTCGCTGGGACAATGGCCGTCCTGCCCCAGACTGGTATTTATCCAGAGTAGCCGTCTCAAGCCCCGCTTTTCCCACCACCACCACCACCAAATGAGTAAAATACCCACCAGCATCAGTGAACTAAAATGGAATCCATCAGCATCCGAAATCTTCGGAGGACACAGGGCCATCATCTCTTTTGAGAATGGCTACACTGCAAGTGTCCTTACTGGAGGGATGAGTTATCACACCGCCACTGAGCCTTATGAGGTAGCGGTGCTGTTAAATGGAGTGGTCAACTACGACCACGGCATTGAAGGCAACACCGATGTGTTCGGTTACTGCACCGAGGAGCGAGCCTTGCACATCATCAAACTCATCAGCCAACTTCCCCACCACACCACCACAACCAAATAACACCATGGGACTAGACCAATACGCATACACCACCAGCCACGCTCATCGTGTGGCTCATGAAACTGGAGCCAATGAGGAGCAACTGGAAGCCTTTGAAGAAGGCTGTGAACAGTTGCACTATTGGCGTAAGCACGCCAACCTCAACCAGTGGATGACAGACCTCTACTTCCAGAAGGATGGTGGAGTGTCCGAATTCAACTGCGTCAAGTTGTTCTTGGACGCTGAGGATATCGACGCTCTCGAAAAGGTCGTCTGCGAGGGGGCCCTTCCCCACGGAGAAGGATTCTTCTGGGGCAAGTCCACTCTTGAGGACAAACTGCTGGACTTGGAGTTCATTAGCAAGGCCCGCAAGGCTCTTAAGAGCGGTAAGGAGGTTTACTACTACTGCTGGTACTAAACCCCAAATCAGTTCTAAGGCCACCTTCTTTCACCCTATATGACCCTATAGACCAGACTCCACATATCCACCTAGAACCGCCATTTCTATGACCAAAAAGAAACCCAACCCTACCCCGCCCTTGGAGGCTCAAATCGAAAAACAATGGGAACACCCCCGCAACTCTTGGGTTGCTCCTGCAGATGATGGGCATTGGATTCATCTCTCCCTTGAACAAAGGGACAGCATCCACGAACTTATGATGCGTGGATGGTTCCCCCAATTCAACACGCTCTCGCACGTCCTGCTCCAACAGAGCGTGCAGATTTTGGCCAGAGCCCACGAAACTGGGAGCAAGTGCTGGTTCATAATTGAAAAGGACGGCACCATCCACTCCTAAGCCCCGCTTTTGCCCAGCACCAACACAACCACAATGAACGAACACCCTCAATACCGTTACTGCTTAGCCAAGTGCCACGACCATCTCCAACTAGCATTGTTGGGTTGGATGGACTTGGCTAACAACAAATATGGGATGCTATCCACTCCATCGACAAACCATAAGGAGAGAGCCCAATTCAGACGAGAAATGGAAATAGCACGCACCAACACTATCCACAATTTAGAACAGGCTCAGATACAGTTGGATTCAGTTAAGCATCACTGGCCCCAGAACGCCATTACTACCACCACCATGGATGTAATGGAAATGGCTCGTGGACTTAAGGATGAGCAGTTCTTCAAAACGATTGGCCTCGCCATCTGCACATCTGCAATCACTAGGCTCACCTTCTTCAGCAGAACGCTCTGCCATAAGTTGAAGGACTCTCCCCCGAATAATTCGGTGGCCTAGAACCTTCAAGAAGGCCACTTTCGGGGTTCGGTCCATAGGATACCATACCCGACTTCGATTTGGCCTTCTTGCCCCTTTCTCGCAATCATCGTGATGTTTTACATTTGTAAAACACTTGTAAAACTCTACCCGTGCCCAAAGTAATCTGTTAATAACTTCCTTAAATAAGGTATTTACATAAGCACTGGTTACAAGGTATAATGGTCTTTGTAAGGTTAAGGTATATGTGAAGGCACTCTGCCTTCGCCCTCAACCCTGCACACTAACACACAAACACAATGCCCCACACCGTCACAGACACTGTCCAGATGGCCAACGACTACATCGATGGCAAGTTGGACCTCACCAAAAAGCAGAAGGACGCACTCATCCAGCGTCTAGGCAAACTGTCTGGCCCTCCAGCAGACATCGACTCCCGCATCTGCTTCGGCATCCACTTCTACGATTCGGAGGAGAAGGCTGGGTATGCCGCTCTCATCACCCGCATCCAAGGCAACTCCTACAATGGAGGCTGGTTCCACGGCATGCCCTGCAATCGGGACACCTCCTTCGACTATGTCGTCACCCAACAGCATCTCGACCGAGCCCGACCCGATGACTCGCTCATTAGGCAGGGCATCAAGGCCGGCACCAAACTCTACGCAGTCACCAACTAACATGGACTCGCCCAAGGCACATTACATCTACACGGAGACGCTCACGGTCAAAATAGTGGTCGTGGCAGACTCTGCCGATGCGGCTGAGGAGCAAGGCATCGAATATGTCGGCACTATGCTCAACTACCACCACAGGGACATGCTGTTCAAGCAATGCTCCAAGCGGCTTGGCATTGTTCGTATGGATGTGGAGTCCGAAAACACACAGGCGACCAAAATGCCGTGACGCTCTCAAGCCCCGATTTCACAACCCAGCACCACAATGGAAACTGAACAAAAGGAGGCTTACAATAAGGCCAGAGACAAGGAAATCTTCCTAAAGGAGCATCTGGACTGGCAGAAGCGGCAACTGGCTCGGCTCGACCTAGCCACTGCTGGCTATGAGACCAGACTGGCTCTTGTCCAGCACTACACCGAACAACTCCGCTTGGCCACAAACAAGCGAGTCCAACTACAATCCAAACTCCAACTAGCATGAAAAGCATACGCTCAATCAAGACCGAGCAGGATGTAAGGTTCTTCGCATCTCTGGATTTCAAGAACCAGCGATTTCAAGTCTTACAGGCATACTACTCTGCACTATTCGACTTATGGGAGGAATGTCCCATCCACTGGGACCAGAAAACCGACCATATGCTTCAAGACCAACGCTGGGCTGTATGGGACTATGCCGCCAAGAGGCTGTTCTACCTAGATAGGGACTCTGAATGGGCCTGCACCTACACGGAGGAAGGCAAACTTCACGACCTGCTCACGAAATGAACAACGAGACACTCAACAAAAAGGCCGAGGAGTTCCTAGCATGGGGTCGTGGCTCTTGGGGCCAAGGCACATACTGCCAAGCACCCTATGACAACGCCACCATGCTGGCTCTATGGACCTTGATTGCTGAAAAGGCCAAGGCACACGCAGACTTTCTGGCTACCAAGCCACCACATCAATCCAACTAACTCTCCCCCACACACACATGAGTACCAAAAACAAAACTGGCGTGCAGGTCGGCAACGAACTGCTCGCAATCGCTGGTCCCGAATACATCAAGCCCGAGGTGCAACTCACAGGACGAGATGGCAATGCCTTCATCATCCTTGGTAGCGTCTGGAAGGCCATTCGGACCGAAAACCGCAACCTCTCAACCTTGGCTAAGGTCGAGGAAAAGTGGAAGCAAGCCACCAATATGTCCAACCCCGAACTTGAGTCTTATGAGGACCTGCTCCAGTTCTGCATGACCATCGCTGAAGTCTACTGATGAACCTACACGAGCACTTCGGCTTTGAGCCGATGCTTTGCGACTCCTACGACAACGACACGATTGGCACCAACCACATCATCGAGCCAAAACTCGATGGTGTGCGGTGTACTGCCTTCGTTGACATTAAGGGTGGAGGCAAGGTAACGCTAGTAACCAGACAGGGGCACCAAATCCTGTCCTGCAACCACATCTGCGATGCCATCACCGACCTGCTTCACAATGGTCGTGTCATATTCGACCTGCACTCTATGGCAATCGATGGCGAACTATGGCACCCCACCTTGTCATTCGATGAGATTAGCGGGCTTGTAAGGCGTAAGGATGTGCAGTCTACCAAAATACAGTTCCACGCCTTCGATATGGTGTGGCGTGACGATAACCTGTTTTGGCTAAAAGGCATCTCCCTGCACAATCGCCGCCGCTCGTTGCACTCGTTCATCGAAAACAGCAACGACGACAGTTGCATCAAGACTGTGCCCCAGATTCACAAGTTGAACTGTGCAGACGATTACCTGCACTGGGCTGTCCTTAATGGTTATGAGGGTGTGGTCATCAAGGATACCACAGCCCACTACAAGTTTGGTCGGGCTCGCTCCATGCTCAAGTACAAGCCACTACACTCTACGGAGTTCAAGATTGTCTCCTTCAAGGAAGGCACTGGCGAAATGCAAGGTATGGTAGGGGCACTAGGCATCGTGCCAGAGCCCACCAAACAGTATTCCATCACCAACACCGTCCATATGGTAGGCACTGGTCTGGACAGGGAGACCCGAAAGGCCATCTGGGACAGCCCACATCTGTATTTGGGTCGCACCATCGAGGTCACCTTCCAGAGCGTCACAAACGACGGCAACCTACGCTTCCCTGCGTTCCACCGATTCATTTCCCCCCCACACACACCATGATAAACCCAGACGACAGCATCACCGACAACACGATTGTCGAGGTAGAGTCCGAACCTCATACGGACAACCGAGCCTACGACTACAAGGTTGAGGTTTGCGAAATGCACGACCCCGAAGGCCGCCCCACTGGTCTTTACGGCACCCGCCGTATGGACAACAATCGGTTCTTCAGTACCTGCTCCAATCAATACCAAGTCCTCCAGAACTCGGACCTGCTCGATGCCGCTGAGTCGGCTTTCCAAGAGCGTGGTCTTGGCAAGTGGACTAGGTCCATCAGCCTTGAGGATGGCGGGGCTCGCGTCTATGCGTCCTACGACTTCCGTGAGACTGGCATGACCGAGGTCAAGAAAGGAGACATCGTGGGTATGCGACTGACTGTCACCAACTCCTTTGACTGCACTATGCGTGCAACAATCGATGTTGGTCTGCTCCGTCTCGTATGCACGAATGGCATGACCAGCACCTTCAATGGTCTGGCAATGTCCCAGAAGCACACTACTTCTCTGAACCCAAAGTTCATCGCATCCAGTATGGATGAGGTGTTCTCTGGTTACCAGCAGACTGTAAGTGAACTGCGTGTTATGTCAGAAATCGGTATCTCCCAGACTCAAGGCACTAACATCTTGGCAAGGCTGGCAGTTGCGGATGTGTTCTCCCGCAGGACTGCCGACAAGATTAACACCATCTGGGAACGCCCTACCTATGGAGCGGACGCTGACCGCACTCTGTACAACCTGTACAATGCCGCCACCCAGCATCTCACCCACGAAGTAGGTGCAGTTAAGGCTGAACTCGCTTACGAAACCAGCAAGGACCTGTATCGCAAACTCCGCAAGGCTACTCTGCAACAGGACTATCTGGAGCATCTGAGCACCCCTGTTCTCGTCAACAACTGAGAACCAAGGCCATCTGAAATATGGTGGCCTTGCCCACTTTCCCATTGCTCATGTCCCCACCAACACAAACCAACAACAACACCCAGTGCATCTGGACTGCCATTTATTGGCGAGCCAGAGTCCAATACAAGACTGGATACTATTATGACCACATCTGCCTTCTAGAACCTCTGGAACTAGGCTGTCTGGTCTATCAAATGGAACTAGCCAGCCTTGTAACTATGGAACGACTGCGTGTCGTGTTCCCAACCAAGCACGAAACCGAGGTTACTGCCAACCAGTACATCGGCATCTTCAACGCAATTGAAGGCACACTCAACCTTCCATACACATATGGACGGCACTATGCATCATCTGGTTCACTTGGACACTACATCATTAAGATGACAAGAGGCCAAGAGCCAGTCCAGTTTCTCTCCCACCACGACCACCAATGAAAAAGAAACCACTGACAAAACTAGAACGCCAGAATGTCTATACCAAGGCATACCAGCGTGGCCTTGCGAGGGGCTATGATGTAGCCCTAGGCACTGGCAAACGCCAGACAACCATCAACCATCACAAGTACCTAGCCGAAAGAGGTATGCATCAGTTCTCCTGCCCAATCAACAAGACTGTGCTTGTTGCCTTCAAGACCATCTGCAAGCGACATGGACTTGTTCAGCGTGAGGAGGTCGAACAGATGTTCATTGAATGGCTCGATGACCGCAAACGCTAATACGACCATGCTAGACCCATTCGATGTATATTCGATAACCACCACCAGAGGGCTTACCAAGCACGCCAGAGAGACATACAAGATGTTTCGTTACTGGCACTGCGTAAGCCTAGGCCAATACTATGGACCAGTACCAGCAGGTATGAAAGCCCTAGCATACCGAAACCACTTCCTAACAATCGTATCCAGAGCAACTGAACTGAAATGTTCCAAGGGGCAGTTGCAGACCATCATGTCTCTGGCATACAAATCCTTCAACCCACACAAATGAGCGAAATCATACCCACCACCAATACTACCATTGAGCAGAAGCCAGCCGACAAGGTTGGAGTCCACTTTATGTTTAGTCCCTCCTCTATGACTCTTACTATGGCTGTGACCATTACTGGCTCCAAGTCCATTCGCATGGAGCATGAGTTCCTGTTAACAAAGGTCAGCCATGTCTCTGATGATACTGGCTACCGCTCCGCTTGGCTTGAATCCAGCCCTGTGGTATTAAAGGAGATGGCAGATGCCACATTCATCAATATGTCATCTGGACTTGGCAAGTATGCTAAGTCTGTTGACGAAAATGTGGCTCTTGTCATAACCAAGATGAAATGAGACACGACCCCAAGCCCAAGACATTAAGTGACATAAAGCACTCTATGTATAAGATTCGCTCCCTCCAGAGCGACCTTAGCGAGAGTATTGGCACCCTGCCTAGGGCTGGGGAGTTCTATTTACAGGTAGCCATTATGAAGATGGAAATGAGGGCTCTGGCACTTATGACTTCCCAACTCTCATCTAATGCCATACAGTGCATGGATGAGAACGATACTTGAATTAGACCTCCCTATTACGCCCCAGACTGCCACTCATCAATCTGGACTGCGTATTATCAAGACCAAGGACGGACGGCAGTTCATTGGTAAGTACCATAAGTCCGACCAGTACAAGTGGGCCCAGTCCTTTACTGCCATGCTAAAGACGGCAAAGGGGGACTGGGTTTGTCAAGATGGCCCTGTTCGTGTTCGGCTAGGCTTCTTCTTTGCCCACAACAAATGCACTGGCACAAGGCTTTCACGATTGGTCATTCCCAAAAGCACCAAGCCAGACTTGGACAACATGGCCAAGATGATTCTGGACTGCATGACTGAAGCAGGAGTCCTAGTCGACGACGGCAAGATTTCCGAACTCACTTTGTCAAAGTGGCACACGCCACATCACCCACACATCTCCATTTATGTGGAGTCACTTTCAACCCTAACCCAACCACCCAATGTTTAACATCAAGCAACTCACCGCTGCCCAGCACGAAGCCCTGCTTTTGCTCCCCAGCAAGGGGTGGGAGCCAGACAACAGCACGCTCGGCTTCCTGCTGGGAGAGCAAGCAGTCTCAGTACTGTGCCGAGCCCAACTTGGCTCTGAAATGTGGTTCGTAATTGAACCAGACGGATACACCCACTCTTGACCCACACACTAATGATTACACCCAACACCTCGGTCGCCATCAATATGCCCGACCACGAATATCGCTCTGTAGAGGCGGTATCTCGTTCAGAACTATGCTACATCATGGACTCTCCAAAGCACTTCAAGTGGAACTTGGAGCATGGCGATGACATTGATGAAACCGCCGCCGCCATTGGCAGGGTTACCCACGACTTGTTTTACAAGCCCACCACAGCGTATTCACGCATCATCGTATGCCCAGAATACAACGCCAAGTCCTCCATCGAGCGTAAGGCTCACAAGGAGTTCGTTGAGGCTCAACCTGCTGGTTCAAATGTCATCTCACAGTCCAACTTGGACCTTTGCAAACGGATGACCGACACCCTCCACAATGACGAATGTGCAATGTCACTTCTGTCCGCTCACCACAATGCGTTCTCATCTTCGGAAGATGCAGCGGAGGTAAGCATCTTCGCTGAATTTGAGGTGTCTGGGTTCAAGTTCCCATTCAAGTGCCGTTTGGACTTCTGTGGAGATGGGTTCATCAACGACCTCAAGACCACCAACAAGACTCCCACGCTTAAGAACTTCAAACGCACCTGTTGGGATTACGACTATGGCTTCCAAGCGGGATTCTACTGCCTAGTATATCAAGCCGCTGGACTTGGCATCCCAGAGTTTCTGTTCACTGTGGTTTCCAAGGAGGACCCAATTGATGTGGTGGTGTTCCAGTTGTCAAAGGATGACCTAATTGCAGAGTCCAACAATGCATTTCGTGCTCTCAAGACATATGGAGAGTGCAAGCGAGATGATGTTTGGCCGGGCATCGGTGGATACGGCAAACAGATTCTATCGCTCCGATAACTTTATGGCACAGCCAGATGACAAAAAGCCCTATACAGGGCTATGGATTCCTCGTGTCGTTTTGGAAGATGCATCACTCAGCAAGACTGCAAAACTAGTCTTTGCCATGGTCGATGCATTGGATAACCAAGATGGCTGTTGGGCTTCCAACGAATACATAGCCAAGTGCCTAGGCATCCACCCTCGCTACGTGCGAGTAACAATCACCGAACTTGTCAAAAACAAGTACATAACACGCACCATGACCACCACTGGAAATAACCAGACCAGCAGGGTTTTAAGAGTCCACCAGCAGGCTATTTCAGCCTCCGCTGGAGGACATATCCTGCCTAAGCCAGAGCATAAAACCTCCTCCAATAGTACAAGTAATAACAAATCTATACTTAAGGGAGGCTCCGATGGAAAAACCTTTTAGCAAGAAGGAGGCAGTCAAGTGTGAGTTCTGTGACACACTAGTTCCTCCATTTGAGTTTGGAGGGTACTTCATCTACCAGCGTATCTGTTCCTCTGATAAGTGTAAGGAGCAACTTAGGCTACTTACCGAAAGGGAGGAACAAGCCGAGGCACGCAGAAAGGCTATGGCTCGCAACAAGGACTTCATCTATCCACCACCTGCATTTGCCGATACTGACATAAATCAGTTCGCACCACGCCTTAGGGCATTGGTAGAGTCTTGGAATTACGAGCGTGGTAGCCTAATCATCCACGGCCAGACTAGGTATCAAAAGACTAGGGCGGCTTGGCTCATACTAATCAAGGTTCAGGACTCTGGCCACAAGTGCATATCAATGACGATGCGTGACTTTGAGTTAATCATCGAACAGGGCTATGAGGCTGGTGACCATGCAAAGAGGTTGAAGCGGGTCTGTGACATAGAGTTCCTAATGATTGACGATATGGGCAAGGAGCGGCCTACGCCTCGTATGGCTACCGACCTTTTCCAAGTCATAGACTTTCGCACCAGCCACAAGTTGCCCACGGTAATCACCACCAACTTCGATTCCGCTGGTCTGGAGCGTAGGTTTGCAGATGTTGACCGACAACTGGCATCTGCACTTGTAGCCAGACTAAAGGAGTTCTTCACCGCCTTCGGCTCCAATGGCACATAAGTTTGAGAATGACAGACCCATCCCACACGACCTGCCATTCACTTGGCTTGTGCCTAGCAGGTCTAGGGGTGGTCAGCACCATATGGTGGACCTATCTCACTATAATGGCAATGGAGAGTGCTTCTGCGAACACTTCCAAATCATACTTCGCCCTAAACTTGAGAAAGTAGGCCACCCCTACCAACCAAGGATGCGATGCCGTCACATCATTTATGCACTACACGCCCTACATAGCATTGGCTCTGGCAACAAGTAAACTGCTTGGTGGCTGGGAGCCCACTCCCAAGTTCGTCGAGGCTATCGCCCAAGTAGAGTCTGGTGGCGATTTAAAGGCCATTGGAGATAAGGGTAAAGCGAGAGGCCCATACCAGTTTCAAAAGGCCGCTTGGGACGATTGCAGGGTGCTAATGAAGCAGTCTGGTGGACCTGTTGTGTCTTGGTCTGTTGGGGCTCACAATGAGGCCATCTCACGACAGTATGTTGTTTGCTACTGCCTAACCATTGCCAAGAGGCTAGAAAAAGATGGCGTGGTGGTAAATAATGGCTCTGTTTATCTATGCTACACAATGGGTTACAATGCTGCTAGAAAAATACAGTTCTTAGTTGACTCTGCACCCGCTGTTAAGCAATCTTCTACCAACAGGGTAATAGCCCTGTCCAAATAATCTCCCTATGAACCAACCAAATCAACGAACCAAGCGTAGCGAACTTGAGGCTATTGCCTCGATTATCGGATGCACCGTCATCTCCACCAACTCCACAGGCGAAGCCGAATGGCAGGTCCAGTGTCACGGCAAGACCCTATTCAAGGGTACTAAGCGTGAATGTCTGACCTACCTGCAAGGAGCCCAGTTTGGTAAGACGAAACTCACAGAGACTGTCGAGTAACCTTTCCCCCCACACACATGAACCAAGAAACCGAAGGGCTCAAACCCCTACTGTCCAAAGCACTCGTAGCGGCTATTGCCGAGACGCAGGATGTTCACGCTGATAGCGACAATCCGTTCCACAAGAGCAGGTATGCTTCGCTGTCCGCACACCTCAAGGCGTTGAAGCCTATCTTCGCCAAGCATGGCCTCGCCATCATCCAGTTGCCCATTGGAACTGGCGATGAAGTTGGCATCAAGACTACGGTCCTTCACACAAGTGGTGAAAGCATTGAGTCTGTATGTCTGCTACACGCCAAGGACCTTAATGGTCAACAGGCTGGCTCTCTGTTCTCCTACCTTCGTCGCTACGCACTGGCGGCTGTGGCTGGAGTGGCCACCGATGATGACGATGCCGAGACTGACCGCTCCCACCGCTCAGTAGCAGTCAATCAACCCCAGCAGTCGCAGGTGTCCACCACGAAGTGGATTCCCGGCCCTGCCGCACCTCAGCCTACCTCTGGCGGTCCGAGCCCAATCGTGCCTTTCGGCAAGCATAAGGGCAAGTCCATCTCGCAGGTAGCCCAAGAGGACAGGGGTTATGTTGAGTGGCTTGCCAACGATGGCGAAAAGGGTTGGACCCCTAAGCCCTACAATGGCCGCATCTCCGCTAACGATGTTGCCCTAAAGTCTGCTGCCAAGTCCGCTCTGGGCGGTAGCACCGAAAACAACAGCCAGTCGGAGTCGTCCGACGATGTTCCGTTCTAAATGACATTTGGGCAGGAGTCCTACTTCCGTAAGGCGTAGGCGGGTTGTTTCTGGCATGTCATTACCCGAGTGAACTCCTGCCCTCCATCTTTCCACAAATGATTATTACCCGACCCAAGTGCAAGTCTAACCCTAACCATAACCTGTGGCTGAACAAGAATGTTTGGTGGGTTAACTACACGCTAGTAAAAGACCCCGCACTAAAGCCTGTGCGTGTCCGTGTCTCGACCAAGACTTCCAATGTCGAGGAAGCCCGACAAGTACGAGACAGAATCTTCTCCCTCCACCCACAATGCACCAAGACACCGAAACGCTCCTAATCAAGATTAGGGAACTAGAGGCAAGGGTTTCCGACCTTCGCCACCAAGTATCAACACTCCGTGAAGCAGGAGATGACCTGTGGTATGCCTACAGGCACAAATGCGACATCGCAGAAGCAGTAGATGAATGGCAGGAAGCGAAGCAGTCTTGCCATGGATAAAGAACAGATGTGGGATGAGATAGAGCGTCTCAACGAACTTCTGCGTAAATGGCAGAACCACGCTATTGAGTCGGAGACTGAGCGGGTTCAACTTAAGGATGAAATAGACCACCTAAAGTCCGAACTCCAGATGGAAAAGGAGAACGAGGACAGGCTTGTGCGTGAATGGCAGAAAGCCAACAACGAGGTTTATGGATTGCAGAGACAGGTCGCCGCCTTGATTGATAACCAGACCCGCCTCGAGGCCGAGGTCGAGCGGCTGACCAAGGCCGGGGATGCGATGGCTGACGAAATGCTAAAATTTAACCATCCTCACGCATCGGTTTATCTCTGGTGCAAAGCCAAGGAAGGAGGCCAGCCGTGAGCGACAACGAATGGGTTGAACTGCCACAGGAAGCCTACGATGAGATTATGAAGGAAAACTTCTGGAAGGCTTTTTGGTCAGGCTTTGCTTTTGCCTGTCTGCTTTTTGTGGTCTTTATCTTGGGCATCTTGTCTGCCGCCAAGGGGGTGCAGTCGTGAGCCGCAAGAACCCTTACGAAGCAGGAACAATCAAAGCGACCACTTGGGCTTTGCTAAAGCCTGTCCGACAAGCGGAAGCCAAACGCAGGAAGAACACAAAGGGTGCTTTTGGTAAATCCAAGAAGGGAGGCCAGCCGTGAGCGAGCCGAAGCGATACGCCTTTAAGGTTAATGAAGAAAACGACTTCGACCTTATCGAACATTCCAACGGCGAGTGGGTCCGTTATGAGGATTACGCCCGCCTCAAGGCCGAGGTAGAGCGTAGCCGTGACCAATACAACGGCATCATCGACACGCAGTTGGCTGAAATTGAACGCCTTAATTCAGAACTGTTCACCTGTTCCTGTGCCAACGCCAATATGCACAAGTACAAGAACGAGAACGCCCGCCTCAAGCAAAGCCTTCGACTTCAGATTGAACAGAACGCACTCGCACAAGTTGGCTTCAAAATGTATCAAGACAATGTGGACTCTGGTGGTCTGCACAAGGACAGGAAGGACGCTATTGCCCGGCTGGAAGCCGAGAACACCCGCCTCAAGGACGAGGTCGAGCGGCTGACGGCCTTTACCACCCGCACCATCATCCCTAACGAGAAACTTAAAGCAGAGGTAAAGAGACTTAAGGATAGCAAACTGAAGAGACGCAAAAGGGGGCGTACAATTCTATGACCTCAGAACAGGAGATGTTCATTCACAATGCTGCTCAGTCTTGTGAACTAGACCCAGATGACTGCTATTTCCTAACAGATATGCCAGATGTTTTCTGCGTCACCCTTGATAGCCTTAGGCACGCAAAGGGTCTGGCACTATACATAGGAGGAGAGTATCGTCTAAGCCTTAACAATAGAAGCAAAGGCCACTATGAGGTTTTCAAGAGAAACCTCACAGACAAAAATGCCCCGCCCAGACTATGAGAGTGAGGAGCATCTAACTGAGGAGGCTAAGGTAGCCTACCTATTGGCAGAGGTATGGTCTGCCACACCATCCAAGTTGCCCAAGTTCTACAAATGTGACTGGGCTCTTGTTATCAAGACTAACATCAAGGCACTCCTTGAGATTAAGTGCAGGGACATAATGCCAGACCAGTATGATACAGTGATACTGTCGGCAGACAAGTGGACATACCTAATCAACATTGACCGAGCATTGGGTGTCCCAGCCCTGTTCTGTGTCCGCTTTGCGGACAAGTCCATAAGGTACATAAGGCCCAGTCATCAAAAGGGTTTCTTGGTCAAACTAGGTGGCCGTATTGACCGCCAAGACTGGCAGGATGTAGAACCAGTGGTGCATATCCCTGTTGACCAGATGCGTATAGTGAAGTATTAAGTATGGTTATGGAGGGAGACTCACAACAAGTCTATCGTGCTTGGTATATGAGTCAGTCACCCGCTAAAAGGGCTGAACTGGATTCCAAAGGGCTGTCTCCAGATAAGTATGAACTGCCATTCCTAAAGGTTAATGGTCAGTCCTGCATCCCAGTACAGGAAGAACAATGGATAGACCCTAATGTAGCATCTGAGGAGCAGAACACCGATGACCATTCGGTCACAGTGCTTATCCACAAGTTGATTGATGCCTTTTGTATGTTTGAGAGCAAAGAGTGCCAACTTCAAGCGGAGTGCATCAAGATTGTAACTGGTATAGGCAATCCTATGAGCCAAGTAAAACTGGCAAAGAAGTATGGCCTCACTAGGGCTGGAATCTCTTGGCGAGTTAAGAAAATCCAATCCCTGCTTGGTACCAAGCCCTCCATCTACATGAGGTCGGAGGATGTGTGCAGGGTGTATTCTTCTCTGCACAAGAAGAAGCCTACTTCTTGAGGTCTTTGACCTGCTGGATTACATCCTTAACCTTTTCCAGAGTCTGGGACTTGGCGTTCTTGTAACCGATAAGGAAACCGCCGACAGCACCTACGATAAAGGCGAACAAGATGAAGCAAATGGTGAGCATATGTTCACTATGTGCTTCATTAGTTGCGTGGTCAACGCTTCTTTTTCAAACGCACGATTGTGGCCAGCACCACCACTATGCCAAACACGCTGGCACACATTGAAACCAGCAGGAAGTTGTTAACGATACCCTTGACCCTAGAAACTGACACCACGCCATTCTCCGTGACTATGCCAGAATCGGTAATGATTGCGGCACCACTATTGGCATCCTGCAAAGCATTGAATCCAGACTTTACGGTGTCGGTAGCCAAGAACCCAGCGACACCAAAAGCCACGAGAAAGGCACTCAAGATGCAGATGATTACCTCACCTGCTACGCCTCCGCTTTTTGGCTTTCTTGCCATTGTTCGGTTTGAGTTTGTTGATTAGGTACTCCAGCAATTCTGGGGAAAGTGCCCCAGAGGTGGAAAGTATGATGCTTTTGTACACGCCATTCATCTCGGTCTTGTACAAGGCGAAGTATGCAAGCACACCTACGATTGAACCAGCCAATACCCTTCTGAACCAATAGATTGCAGGATGGCTCTCATCGGTAAGAAGCATCCTAGCCAGCATACCAGCACCACCAAGCAGTGATACAACCCAACCACCACGCTTGAAGTCCTCAATGGCCTCTCGGTAGGACTCTGGGTTGTCTGGACTAGGTGCCGGAGGAGGGGGTGGTGACATTGTTTCCCTTTCTTGAGAACACATAGAACACCAAGCGGACTATGGCTACTAGAAGCACTAGGCCCAAGAACCAGCCGAAGTAGGGTGAACCCCAAAGGTATCCAAGAGAGGCGGTTCCAACGCCACACAACATAAGCATCAATCCATGCCCCTTGTTACCAAACACGAACATAGCGATTCCACCAACTAGGATTAGACCTCCAAGGTAGGAGAACTTGTCCTTTCTGGCTTCATCAGCATCAATCCTGCGAAGTTCCTTTTCCCTTTCCAGTTCTAGGTTCTTTGCGGTAAGAGCGGCTTGAAACTCAGCGGTTTTCTTAGCCTTCTCCTGTTCATAGTTAGCATTGGCAGACTGAAGTTGCTTAAGCAATTCAAGTGCCTTTGCCTTTTCATCTTCATACACAGTAAGAGCCTTCGGGTCATCCTTTAAGGCCATACGAATACGCTCTTGAGCCTTCTTATAGTCTGATTCGGTTGCCATCCCAAGCATGGACTTCGCAACCCCTAGTTCGGCAACTATAGCCCTACCCTCACTCGTCTCGACAGTCTTGGCAACCTCTCTTGCGACACCCACGCTGGCAGCCACCTTCGAAATCCTGTTGTCCGTTAGGTTGTCCAGTTTGGTTTCTGCGGCACTTAGTCCGTCCGTTGTCGCTGGTTGAGGTAGCGTTGTGCAGTCCTTTGCACACCCTAGAATACAGAGCGTAAAGGCCAGCAGTCCTGCGAAGGTGCAAGTAGTGTAGGTATTCACGCTCATTCATCTTTAGTTCAAGATGGTATAGCCCTTTGAGATTAGGTCTGCCCTAAGTCCATCAATAGTCTCATTGAACACTACCAATGCTGGACTGTTGATTGAATAGGATGAGCCAACGGAAACACGCCCAATGATGTGAGCCTTTCCGTTTAGAACAAAGGCCGCAAAGCCATTCTGCTGGTAAGTTGATACAGCCATAAGTTAGGTGATTAGGAATGGGTAAGGAGCAGTTTCTCCATCAAAATGTAGATACAGAGACTCACCATAACCAGCACAAGTGAATGAACTGGTGTCATCATAGTAGTTCAGATATTGAGCACCAGAGGAGGTGTAACCGAAACTAAATAGATTCCCATTGATTCTTACCTTGAACTTTCCAGAAGCCCAGTCGGAAGCAGAAACACCGCCACTCCAACTAAATTGAGTGAAGTAGTAACTGCCAGTCCAATACCCTTGTCCGTTAACTGTAGAGAAAATCTGGGCAATGGTCTGTTTGTAACTCAGACCAGTGCTTGCGACAGGTGCAGTAGATAGCGTAGTTGAATCTGGGAAGGTAATGCCACTAGGAGTAATGGTAGTCCCACCAGAAGAGTTTTGTACACGAACTTGATTGTATTCGATGAAAGCCTCCTGCGATGAGTCTGAACTATTTTCCACACCAAATCCCCAAGCACCTACTTGGCTGTCACTTGTTCCATTTGTAGGGAAGGTGATTGGAGCCAGTTGAGTAATTGCACTGTCAATCTGGATGGGTTGGATTGAGCCAGAATAGTAACTGGAAAGACGGCCACCCTGCCAATTGAGTTCATAACCAACTGCACAGTTTAGGGAGATGCCATTGTATCCACCAGAACCATTGTCGAATGTACCCTTGTTGATGTTTTGGCCACCAGTAGCATCAAAAGAAATGGCACCAGTCATCAGTCCACCAGTAGTGGATAGGAACGAACCAGAACCACCGCCAGATGGGTGGACCCAAGCCCCATCTTTTCGGAGATACTCAGTGCCATCAATCGGAGCCTCAAGGATTACCTCATTTGCGGTAATGAATCGGTTACTTGCACTTGCACCAACAGTGGCATTTAGAGCGTCATAGATTCCAAGACCCAAAGTCTGGATTTCAATAGGACTGGTGTAGTATGCACCATCAACGATATAGTCTCGCCCAATGGTCATGCTCTGCTGGACAACTGTTTCACGACCAGAGCCAGACGAGATTAGTTCAACCTCAACCAGAAACTCATAAGTGTCGCTACCAAAGATGTGACTGGCCATCTCCTCGGTATTAAGCGACAGAGTGCCAATGAACGGCTTTCTGGCATACTCAGTAGTGTTGTCTAGCCAGTAGGTTGCCTCGGTTAGTTCAACATAAGCAGCGGGGACACGCTTAAGTTGAAGTGCGAAAACGCCATTGTGTTCGGTGTTCGCATCAGCAATCTTAGCAACCAGAGGGACACACTTAGGCAATAGAGACTCTCCAGAGATGTTCAAAAGACCATCTGGAGAAGTGGCATCACCAACGAACTTGATAATAAAAGCATCCTTATTGGGAGACTCTTGGACTGTGACACAAGTGCTGGTGCTTGAGTAATGTGCCTTTACGATGTTGTTGAGGGCAGTCGTGAAGTCGGTCAAACTAACATTGTAGTCGAGATTCCCAGACTCCTGCAGACCAAACTTCAACTTGTAATAACCAGATACTGGCGTGAAGTCTTTGGCAACGATAGCGAACCTAGCACCAGTATAAGTACCAGCAGGTAGTGGCTCAGTATTTGCCTCTGAGTTGCTCTTTTTCTTAACCAGAGACAACTCAATGTCATACACATCACCAGTAACCATGGCTGGCGGCGTGACGATGTTGTTAGGGGCAACTAGGGAATAGATAAAGACACCACGGCTGGTGTCTAGCAATAGGGATACCTTCTTATTGGCCATGGGCTTTAGATTTGCCCTATTGTCAAGCCTACCAGCCTACTTGTCAAATCTACTCAGTAGGAGGGGTGGGCTTTTCCACCCTAATAGACACATTACCAGTTGGCATAGTGGCTGGATACAGGGTCTGCGGATAATGGAAAATGTCAGACCTCAGACGCTGTCTAATGAATGGACGGCCATTTGCGTCAATGTGGATTTTGGCGATTAGGTAGTTCCATTGGCCAACCAGTTTGAAGGTGATTATGTTCATTGCGAACCCACCTCCAACAGATACATGGGTTGGGATAGGATACTCAACAGGGTATGACATACCAGACTCTAGGTCTGGTTGCATAATGACGACCTTCAAAAGCCCCTCGCCACCATCTACTACACCAAACTGGTGGTTGGTGGCTGTGTACCAGTTGTTAAGAGCAGTCTGAAATCCCAATGGATATCCTTGAACCTCGACTCTGGCATACTGAGTAAGGTTCTCCTCGTTTACAGTCTCCTCCAGCCTAATGATGGGTTTGTCCTTTGGGATAGTGGTTACCAGTTCATCATTATGGTAGGTACACAGTAGGTAGTATGTCTTACCAAACTTGCTCTTAGGGAAAATCATAGCCCTAGGCTGGTCAACATCATCAACATTCACTCCAGCAACCAACCCAGTATTTACATTCTCAGCATCATCAGCGTTTGTGGAATCCTCAGCAAAACCATACTGGCCATAGATGTTGGATTCAGTATGACCCATTATGCGGGAGCCGGGCATGGCAATCAACTCAAGTCCAACTCCTGCCGCATCGAAAGAAGGCTTATGCCATTCAACTGGTGTCTGTTTCCCAGCCCCAGCCCCAGCAACAAAGTCAGTGAACTGACCAAATTGCATATATGTCTTAATGTCACCACCGAAGAACTGACCCTCTGACATCGTTAGTTTGACATTCTCAATCTCGGGAGGGTCTCCAGTATCAGCAAACTTGTAGTCGAAGAAGTTTACCTGCCAAGGGTGACTAATGAACTGCCTCTGTTGTTTATCCAGAGTAATGCTCATGCCAGTATTCCCATTACGCTCATATGGTGCGTTAATGGAGGTGTACTTAGTCTGGCGTGCTAGTTCTGTTACTTCCTTCAGATAGGAAGCAGATAGTCTGCTGTCACCCTGCTTAGGCGTTTTCATTAGTCTAGGACAGTATAGATTTCGGGGTTCCAGCCTCTTGGACCAGACAACTCCAACTCAAACTTGATATGGTACAGGTTGCCAATCAAATCATAGTCAACATTGAGCAACATCCAAGAGCGTTTGAATGACTTGCCATCGATTACTTGAGAACCAGCAAACTGAGTAGCCAATGTAGATGTGGCTAGTTTGAACCCATTGAAAGTGCCACTTGTAGATGCCTTGCCAACAGATGTGAGTAGGCTGTGTGGGTCTAGTTGAATGTTCTGACTATCCACATAGAACTCACCTTCAATGATTGGGAAAGGCTGGTAGTAGTTCTTGATGCCTACAAATGACTTAGTTATTGCTTGGACGCTCTGGGCATCAAATCCAAGGAACTCACCAGTCTTGGGGTCAAACCTAGCACCATTAATCGGCCCACTACGCTTTGCACCACCCTCAGTAACAACACCCTTGTGTGGAGTGCCACCGATTTTGTTTCTGAAGTCTGGGTGGGTCTCAATAGGAGAGTTGCTGACCTTGTTCTTGGTGGAGTACTTAACAGTAGTCTTAACACCATCCATAGTGCCAATGTAGTTGGCTTTAATCTCAACATAGTCGGACCCTTTAAATGTCACATTGGCCTCAGTTAGTCCAAGAAACTTGATTGGTGCTTCAGTCCCAATCCAAGAAGGGAATGGAGCAACACCACCACCACCGTTGCCAGTCACATCACCTTGTGTAACCCTCTTAGGCATCAGTTCATACCAATGAGCCTTATCGGTGATAATCTTCAGTTCTGCATTGGTTAGACCAAAGGTATCGTGTTTGAAGGTACAGTCAATCTGTCGGATGCCAGCAGCAAGCAAAGTGTCATCTCCAAAACTCTTGTAGGTCGTTGAAGCGGCGGCTGGCTTAGAGCCAATAGGGGGGATTCCACTCATCGGGTTACAATTTCTTGGTTATTTCCAGTCACAGATGCCTCAATGTTTCGAAGTGAGTCGAGTTGCTGTTGATTGACGCTGAGGGTCTGCTTGGCCACATCAAGTGCATTAACACCGGGGCTGAAGAAGTTGCCGCCACCACCAACCCCTTGAAGTTTGTCTGCGGCACCTTGAACGATTTGAGGGATGAACAACTGAGACTCAAGTCCGATGTTACGCTTTGGGATGTTCTTTTGCTGACCCCTCCCCATACCCATAGCCTCCAAGTCATCTACTAGGTTTGATTGAGCCCAGTCATCAAAATCGCCCATAGGTGTCCCCTTTGCCGTCCAAGTTTCTTTTGAAAATGCGTTCTTAGCAAGCACACCTGCAGTCTCGGTATCTCCAACTGCAAGATAACCAAGGGCAGTAAGCAGACTAACAACCGCTGTAATGATGCCTTGGAACACCATTAGGATTTTGCCTACAACACCGATTAGGATATCCACAATGAATACGACATACACAACAGCACGCATAGCCACCTTCTCAATGCCTTGCTTGATGGCATCAAAACGCTGTTGGATTCTCCAAGCGTTTTCAGCCGCTTCATTGAGTTTGGCAATGTCCTTATCGTTGACGAAGGAGTTAAACTTGGCAGACCCCATCTGGATGAACGGCATCATCTTTTGAGCCAACTCTGGACCAAGTGCACGCATTAGGTCATAAGCAGTTTGAGTGCTATCACCCATCTTCTCGGTATAGGCAATAATCTTGGCCATGGCGGTGATTGCCGTTTCCGAACCATTCTTAAGACCCTCTACATTGATTCCAAGGTTGTCGAACAATACAGCCCTAGCACCTTGTGAGTTGGCCTCAAGGAGTGCTTGATGCAGTTCCTTGATGATTCCAATGCCCTCATCGACCTCAATACCCGCCTTTTGAGCGGCCATACCAAGGGCACGAAGTTGACCAGCAGGGATGTTGGTAACAGCCTGTAGGCGGGACAACTTCACCATCTGCTCAAAGGCGGCGATGATGGACTTGATTACGAACAGAGCCGCGTTCATCGGACTCAACAGGTTCTTGAAGTATGAACCAACGCTCTGTCCGAACGCTTGTCCATACCCCTGTGCCGCTTTCAATCCATTGCCGAATTGAGTGGCACTTAGTCTCAGAAATACTGAAATAGCGGCTCCCATATTAGTTCTTTTCTTTAGCCAGTTTGTCCAGCAGTTGTTCCATCTGCGTGGTTAGTACCTCTATCTTGGACCCATTGCCAATAGCAATACAGGTAGAATACCATACGGCCCTAGCCTCGGACATTGTCCAAGCCTCCTCCTCAGACCATCCATTTTTGACCAATGCGGCTACAACAGCCAGAATCCAGTTAAGCCCCTTGTCATCACCAGACTCCTCCTTGTTTGCTATTACAGATGGGTATGAGGTATTCTCTCCAAGATACTCGACCAGTTGCCGAACCACATGGTCTTGTAGTTTTGGGCGTTTTACATAGGTTCGCATCTGAAAGGCATACCAAAATGCATCCCATTGGGATGGTTCTTTAAGCATATCCTTTATGGAGTAGGTTTGGCATACACGAAGGAAGATGATTAAGTCATGCACTTGTACCTTTTTAGCATCTCCTAGGAGTGGACTGTTCATCGCAGTCAAAACAAGTCTATGACGCAAACAGAAGGGTTTTAGTGTATAACCCATTATCTGCGTATCTTCCCTGCTAAGGAAGGCCGTCAAAAAGCGTTCATCCATACCACCACTTAAGGCAGTATGGATGAAGTGGTCAACCTATACTTACGCTTAACCGCCAGTAGGAGCGGCAGGAAGCGAGGTGGACAGGTAACGGATGCACTTGAGGGTATACTTGGCAAAGCCCTTGGCTTCACCCTTATACTCAGACTCAGTGATAATGTATCGGATACTACGCCAAACAACAGTACCACCAGAGATAAGAAGAGTAGTCGGGATTAGGGTGGCAGTGCCTTTAACGAAACCTTCAAGAGTAAGTTCCTGCGTAAAGTCATCCATACGGATATGGACAGTTCGGCCATACTCATCGTGGACTGTTTCATTGATGAGAGGCTTGCGAGGGATAGACTCGCTGGTAACCGTCATGTCAGTAGGGCTGGTATCCCCAATGCCGTAAATGTATGCGGTTCCGTAAGTGACAGTTCCAGAGTTAGCGTCAGCCATGGCTTTTGATTATGCTAGGTTGTCAAGTTTGCACATCGCAGAACTCAATGCTGATAATCATGCCAGTGCCTAGGCTATTGTTCTCCAACTGCTCATCAATGGCCTCTATGACATAACGATACACTAGGATTGGACTAAGTGCATCTTGAACAGGTTGATGTTGGGTGAATCCATCCACAATAGCCTTAACAGCCTGTCTATGGGTGTCCTCAGTCACCATCTCTGTGTTATACTCATTGAGAACAGTGATTCTGATGGATGCTTGCCAGTTGCCATCGTGATACATCATTTCGGGGTGAATCTGGATTCGCTCACAGTTGACGAACACCAGATTGTTTACCTCATTAACTTGGGTGGATTGACCAGTATGGACAGAGTATGAGGTTAGCGTCTTGATGTAATCGGCTAGGCGGGTTTCAAGAACGCCTCGCAATGATAGGATGCTCATGGATTAACTCTTGTAGCCGCCTTCATATGGCGGTCAATGATTCGTTTAACCACCAACTCCATATTGCGGGCCTGTTCATCTACAGCACGCTGTACAACCCGCTTTTGGGATGAAATGCCAGCATTGTCTGCAATGAAGTTGGTTAGCCTAATCTGGTAACTGAATGGCTGGTCCTGTTCATTGGATGAACCAAGTCCAGAGTGTCTGGTGACATATGCTGGTGCTTTAGACCTAGGGGTGCCGGGAGGGCTGGGAAGAAGATTAACTCCATAAGCCCAACCAGACTTCAACTTACCTACCGACTTCTTCTTCATATTGGCAAATGCCTTGATGGAGGACACTTTATTGACGAAGATTCGCTCTTGGGGATTACGATTAGCATAACCACCAGTAGGGCGGCGTGCGTTGTGAAGGCTGGTATTTGGAGAGTCCACAATGGTGACATTGTACTTGGGAGTTCCCCATCCAGATACCATTGTCTGGAACTGCTTGAAAACCTTGTTGGTGGGGTTCTGGAGCATCTGCATCAACCTAGGTGAAGTAGACTTATGCTGACCAGCCCAACGTCTGAAAAGGGCGGCATCATTGTTCTTTGCCACCCAAGCAGGAGGAAGTTTGCCTAGAGGTTCAAACACCTCCCTAACATCCCTATCCACGGCATTTTCACCCCATTTCTTAGAAGCCGCTGCAAGACCACCACCTCCACCAGTGTTTAGTGGAGGAGTGTAGTCCATAATCTTGTCAGTGACTAGTCTGGCTTGTTGAAGAACACACCAACGAAGGTCTTTCTTCATAACCACCCAATACTTGGCCAATGCCTTATCGAACTTGGAAAAGTCGACAGTCGCTGGTTGGTTGTTTGAGCCTCCCGCTTGGGTTGACATTATCGGATGCTCTCCACCCTAACGGTAATCCAAGCAGAATGGCCACGCTCAGTCACCTGTTGAACACGAAGCCAATCAACTACAGGGAAACCACCGATAAGGAAGTCCAGTTTTGCGGCTGTGCCTTCAACCAAGATTGACCGCATCTTTGAGTTAACCTTCTCATACGGAATCTTAACATCAAAGCCAATCTTGCGTTTAATGCCACCAGTGGTGAGTTCCTCGATAATGGTAGGCTCACCTACTTGGCAGATACACTTAAAGGCATGGTCTTTATACTGACCTCTGCCATTAGATGCATCATCAACATTTGACTGGATGACATTGCCATCGGCAGTCTTGGGGAAGTACTTAGGTGCATAGAAAATGACCGTCCTCCCTAGGTCGGCCATAATCTCCCTAGCGTCTTTAATGAATTCGTCTCTTAGGCTCATAGGTTAAAACAAAAGGGGTGGCCACCTTTCGATGACCACCCCACCCAACCACGACACACAACACCCAAAACTTAGGAGGAGGTCAAACGGTACAGAGCGTCGGGGTTGCCCACGCCAGAACCGATGAGCCAAGTACCAGTCAACTTGTGGAGACCGAAGTTCCAGTCGAACCAGTAGCGGAGTTGGAAGGTGAAGCCAGTCTTGGGGTCGGTGACATTGGTGGCAATACCACCACCAGAGGTCGGAACTTCGGGAACTCGGGCCACGACAAGCAGGGCTTGCTTGGAGCAAGCGATACCAGAGAGGTTCTTACCGCTTTCCTGCCCAGCAACATTCGGGAAGGCATTGTATTCGTAAGTGTTGAAGCCGTGGATACGGCCAACCTTGTTCTCACGAATCGTCATGGCATCACCGATAGAGAACGCCTGTGCCACAGCGGGGTCCTTAGTGAGGTTCACATAAGGAGTAGGGGCAAGCAGAAGGGTTCGGTTCTCGGGGAAGAAGTCCTGCGTAAGTTGACCAGCAAGGCCAGCAACGGCAATACGGTCAAAGTTAACAGCAGAGGCACCATAATCAACGTGCTTCGCAAAATTAGCGGTAGTCACATTGGAGAAAGCCTCGTCATACAGCGACTTGATGACCGCGTTGGACATAGGCTCCATGAACAGTTCACGAATCTTCTGGAGGCCATAGAAGGCCACTTCTTCTTCCTTGAACTCGTAGGTGATGTGCTTGTGCTTGCTGATGGAGACCTGCTTCGTGGTCGAAACAGCGTTCTTGCTAGCATAGCCAGTGGAGGCGACGAAGTCGTCAGCCACAGTCGGAGCGGCAAGTCGGGTCAGAACCGTCTGGCCCTGCCGAGCGACTTCATTGGAGAAGTCCGTGGTGAAGATGTCCGCAGGGGGCATCTTGGGGAGGAGGGTCTGCAGGGTTTCCTGAGCGACCTCCAGCAGGTGGTAACCACCAATGGTATTCGAAGTAGCCATATCTTAGTATTTGTTAGGGTTTATTTGTTAGGAGAGTCCGAGAATGATGTTTCGATTCTTGAGGAAGAAAGCGGAGGCTTGCTTGGGGTCCTTGGCATGGAGTTCAAGGAACTCATTGCGAAGAGCCTGTCGGTCCTTGGCACCAGCCTCGGGCTTCACTTCAATCGGTTCAACACCGACTTCAGCAGCGATGCGGGCGGCCTTCTTGGAGGCCGTTTCTTCCTTGGCAGTCATGCCAGCAAGTTTTTCGTTAAGGACAGCGACCTCAGCACGAAGCGAGTCGTTTTCCTTGGTGATTTTGGCGATGATGCCCTTAGCCGATTCGGAGTCGGCAGAGAGGTCGGTAACCTTAAGGTTCAAGTCCTCGATGCTGGCGTTAGCCTGCTTCAGAGACTCGGCAAGAGCCTTGTTCTTTTCTTCGATGGTCATAGGTCGTTTGAATACGCTGGTTTGTCAAGTGGTGTCAATACTTACTTCTTTTTCGGAGAGTCATCTTCCGAGTCATCATCTTCTTCTTCCTCATCTGAGTCATCCTCATCTTCGGAGTCTTGCTGGGCCTTGTTTTTGGCGAGATGCTTGGTTTCTTCCAAGTTCTCCTCCTCGACCTCCTTGTTGGTGTATTCGTCATCCTCGTCACCCTTTTCGGAATCCTCTTTATCCAACTTTTCCACGGCATCAGACTTATTATCGGCAAGCCCAGTAATGAGGCCACGGGTAGCGGCGTGTTTTCCAGAAAAGACCTGACCCTCCATGTCTTTATCTTGAGCATAGATGCGAACCGCTTTAACATCCGATTTGAAGGAGCCATGAATGTCATCCACCTCATCCTGCATCATATCTTCCTGCTCCTTGGTAAGAGGGGTTCCAGCGACACCAGCGGCCTTGTACTTGCCCGCCTTAATCACCTTCATCTTGATGCCTTGGGTCTCATATGCCTTTGAGGTGTCTGGGACTACCCGATAAACGCCAACAGAGCCTACAATGGCTGAAGGAGTGGCAAGGAAACTGGTGGCCTGTGAAGCAACCCAATAGGCGGCAGAAGCACACTCGGTATCGGTAAATGCCACAACCTTCTTGTGCTTGGAAACGGCTTTAACCAAAGAGGCAAGTTCTGGAACGCCAGCCACAGAGCCTCCGGGACTAGACACATCAAGCATGATGGTCTTGCAGTGCTTATTCTTGGCAAAGGTGTGGATGGCTTGTGCTACATCATCAACATCACAACCACCAAGTGCCTTTTCGATAGGAGACATACCCTTTCCGATAACACCAACAATCGGAACGATACCAACAGACCCCTGCATATGAGGCTTGGGCATTTCGCCAAACAAAGCAGTCAAAATGTCCATTCCACTTGCTTGGAACTTGTCAACCTTGTCGGCATAGGAAAGTGCCTTGGTGGGGCTAATCAACATAGGTTGATAGCCATTTAGAGCGTTCTTTAGGTCGTTCATTTCTTTTTGATAGGTTTAGGTTTTGTGGCAGGTTTTTCCTGTTTTCCCTTCTTGGGCTTCATTTCCTTTTCGGGGACATTGTCATTAGGCTCTTTGCCGTCAACTTCATCGCCATCTGGTTCATTAGATGCCTCTGCTTCGGCTTCAGCGACCTTATCTGGGTCAGCCCTAGTAGGACGCCATAGCCAGCCTTCTGGCACATCATACTTGGCGGCAATCTCCTTGATTAGACGGAAATCATTAGCCCTGCGGATAAGTTGCTCCTTAAAGTCAGCACCACGCTCTGCATAGTCCTCAGAGGCAGACTTGAGGCCAAGTTCAATGTCCTCTCGATTCTGTTGAGCCTCACGACCAGCATCAATGGTGACCTTCTTGGGTGTGTGCCAAGAAACCTTCTGCCATTGTGGGTTGTCTGGCAGGTCTCCATTCTTGATGGCATTGCCAATAACGAAACCCCAAGTGGGTAGAAGGAATCGGTTAATGAGAATTGCTTGGCGTTGATTGAAACGACGCTCTGCCTTTGCGACAACTAGACGAACAGCAGGACCACCAAGCCCACCTGCATCGTGAATGAACTCATAAGGCAAACCACCACCAGCAGCAGAGTCCCTTCGGATATGCTCCAAGAAGCCA